>Ga0210040_10000505_pt1 | contig 65019 bp, 55 predicted proteins | sample CryGeyCG12114_NA_FD_185462 | JGI IMG/M metagenome (GOLD analysis project Ga0210040, IMG submission 185462) | Groundwater microbial communities from aquifer - Crystal Geyser CG19_WC_8/21/14_NA (SPAdes) (version 2) | ecosystem: Environmental > Aquatic > Deep subsurface > Groundwater | place: USA...
CTAGTCATACGGAACCGTAATTCGTATCATTGATCCCGATCATCTCAGGGGACTGATGCGGATGGCGGGCCGGGTTGCGGATGCGGTGATTTTGAGCATCGAGGAGCGCTCGTTTCTCGAGGCGCAAGTGCGGCGGCGCAAGGCACCCCGTTTCTTGTCGGACCGGTGCCGAATGATCCTGCTGTGTGCCGACGGTTTACAGAGCAAGGAGGTCGCCGAGCACCTCGGGGTACACGAGCACACGGTCGGCAAATGGCGGCGGCGGTTCGCCGAAGACCGCCTCGAAGGGCTCAGTGACGAGTATCGACCCGGTCGCCCGCGCACAGTTTCCGATGCGCAGGTGGCTCAGGTGATCGAGCGAACGCTCAACACCAAGCCCAGGGATGCGACCCACTGGTCGATCCGCAGCATGGCCGCCGAGACGGGCCTTTCACATACTACCATCCGCCGGATCTGGGCCGCCTTCGGCCTGCAGCCGCATCGATCGCAGACCTTCAAGCTCTCCACAGATCCCCTGTTTGTCGACAAGGTGCAGGACATCGTTGGCCTGTACATGTCACCGCCGAACCGGGCGGTCGTGCTGTGCGTCGATGAGAAATCCCAGATCCAGGCGCTCGACCGCGAAAAGCCGGTCCTGCCGATGGCGCCGGGCGTGCCTGAGCGGCGCACCCACACCTATGTTCGCAACGGCACGACCTCTCTGTTCGCGGCGCTCGACATCGCCACAGGGGCGGTGATCGGGAAGTGCTACAAACGCCACCGCGCGACCGAGTTTCTCGACTTCCTCAAGCAGATCGACGCCGCGATGCCGGAAGGACCGGATGTGCACCTCGTGATGGACAACTACGCCACGCACAAGACGCCGAGGATCAAGGCCTGGCTGGCGCGCCGCCCGCACTGGCATGTCCACTTCACCCCGACATCGGCCTCCTGGATCGACCAGGTCGAGCGCTGGTTTGCCGAACTGACGCGCAAACAGCTCCAGCGCGGCGTTCACCGGTCCACGGCCGAGCTCGAAGACGACATCATCGCCTTCATCGAGGCGCACAACGAAAACCCCAGACCCTACGCTGGACCAAGTCCGCCGACGACATTCTCGCCGCCGTCAGACGCTTTTGCCAGAAAACAACGAGGCGAACTACGGATTCAGGTGACTAGGTCTTGGACTCATTCACAGCCAGAAGGCGATGGCGGCGGCGAGGGCTACGCCTGAGAGGAAGTTGGCGGCGAGCTTGTCGTAGCGGGTGGCGACGCGGCGGAAGTCCTTCAGACGGCAGAACGCGTTTTCGATGAGGTGCCGACCGCGATAGCGCTGCTGGTCGTAACGGACGGCGCGCTTGCGGTTACGGCGGCCGGGGATGACGGGAACGGCTCCTGCATCGCGCAAGGAGCGGCGCAGCCGGTCGGCGTCATAGCCTTTGTCGGCCAGCAGGTAACGCACGTGGCCGGCGCGTTCGAGCAACGTCGGCGCGGCTTCACGTCTCTCACGTTGCCGGCGGTGAGCATCAGCGCTTAAGGACGGCCGATGACGTCGGTGAGCGCGTGGACGTTGGTCGTCCAGCCACCGCGCGAGCGCCCGATCGCCTGGTGCGAACGCCCCCTTTTCCTCCGAACGCGGCGCGCCGAGTCTTGATGTAGGTGCTGTCGATAGCGGTGCTCTTCGTCACCGCTCCGGCCTCCACCAGCGCGTCGAGCAGCTTGAGCCAGAAGCCCCGGCGCGACCAGCGGTTGAACCGGTTGTAGATGGTCGTGGACGGGCCGTAATCCGCAGGGCAATCGCACCAGCGGCAGCCGACCTTCAGCACGTGCAGGATGCCCGAGATCACCCGTCGATCGTCCACCCGACGAGCCCCCGGCTGGTTCTTGGGCAGATGCGGTTCGATCGCTCCCCACGCCTCATCCGGAGCCGCAGGCGTGCGAAGTACACCCCAGAACAGCGCCATGCCAGCCCTCCATGATCCACGGCACAGGTGAATCAGGAAATCAGACCAGCATCAAGCCGCCGATTGGGTTTGAACCCTAGTAGGCGCAGCGGAACCGTCAGCCTCTCTCCGGCAGCGGTCAACACGTTTGCAGCAACCATCCCGCTAAACGTTGGCCGACGCTTACCTACAGCCGGTGGGGCCTCAAGCCCTTCTTCGAGGCCGGTGCGGTCGACATCATCCAGCCCGATTCGAGCCATGCCGGCGGAGTACCAAGAATGTCGCCGCGTTGCGGTACCGGCCGACATACGACGTCGCCCGCATTGTCTGCAGGGGCCGCTGGCGCTGGCGGCCTGCATGCAGATAGCTCCGGCCTCGAGCAATTCCGTGATTCAAGAGATGTCAGCGGGGATTTACGACAACAGCCTACATGCGCAATCCGGAGGTGTTCTCCGTGACCGACGGGATGGGCGACCTTGAGGAGCCCGCCTGCGGGTGGCGATCGACCGGGAGCGGATCCGCGTGTCGGCACGGCCTCTCGAACCAAGCTGGCGCAATCCCGCGTGGCGCGGCCCAGACGGGGGTTTCCCCGAAGGATGGCTCACCCGGCGAAGGGATTGGGCGGCAGGTTCAGCTGCATGTAGTAGCGGTGGATGTTCTCGCGGCGACGCACCGCCATCGGCTCGTCGAATTCGCTGGGCAGCGTGATGGGCATTTGCAGGCACACGCTCTGCGCGGGCAGCAGCCGGCGCCAGTCACTGATCAGCTGGCGATAGGCATCGCCGACCGGCCGTCGCTTGCGGTCCAGGTCATAGAGCCCAACGGGGTAAATCTGGCCTTGCGCTTCCGTCAACGGCTGGCGTCCGATCTCGGTCCAGTCCACCTGGTCGATCAAGGGGAACCAGGTGAACCCGACCAGTGGAACACCATTGTTGCGCACTCGCAGCGCGTTGGCCCATTCCTTCCACAGCCAGTGCACCGCCTCGCCCCGGGTGAGGCCTTGCGGCGTGCTGGTCTCGGTATGCATCACCGGGAGCCGGTAGCGGCGGTGATATTGCTCGACGATGTCGTCGTAGCCCAATGTCTCGCCCGCAGGTCGCCGCTGGCCGTCGGCGGTCACGCGGCGCTCATTGCTCGGGTAGTAATCGGTACCCAGGACGCAATGTCGCGCGAGCCGCGTCTCCATGAAGAAGAAGTATTCGGCGCGGCTCATCCCGTTATCGATCAGGAACTCGTACATCCCGGAATCGACCCGATGCCCGTAGATCAGGTCGAGCGCGAGGAAGCGCATCGCGTTGAGCGTTTCGGCGTGCCCGATCGCCTCGGGAGAGTCGGCGTGATAATAGGCGGCGCGCTCGCTCTGGATGAAGATGGCGTCCGGCCGAACGTCGAGGATCTCGATCATGGCCATGATGCTCGCTGCGCACAGGTTCTTGAGCGCGGTGACGAAGCTGCGATCATCGGACAGCGCCTCGTTGTAGATGCCGATCCTGGCCGACGCCCATGCGGTCAGGAAGATCGTGCTGATCGGGGTGTAGAGCTGCACCCACGGGTAGCGCTCGGCAAAGGCGCGGGCGTAGCAGGCGAACAACCGCGGGAAGTCGGGGTTCTGGAAATCGCCGATCCAGTCGGGAACCCCGAAGCGGCACAGCTCGGCAATGGGGATGATGTCGTGCTCGCGCAGATAGCCGAACACGGCATCGGAATGCTCCCAATCGAACGTGTCGGCACCCAGATGGACGCGGTGGAAGGGCAGCCCGTAGCGCAGGTAGCGGGTGCCCAGATCGCGGACCAGGTCGAGGTCGTCGCGCCACCGATCATAGTGACCGCTCTTCTCCAGCTGGTCGAGCCGCGCTCCGTTGAGCTTTGGCATCGCGGAATCGATGCCGGTGGCGAACATGAAGAACGGGTTGAAGGGTGGGGCGTCGGGGTTCACGTGCGGCGTCCTCCTCGTACCGGGCGCCTCGACCGGCGGATGCAGGCGCGGGCGGACCCTGCCCTATTCCGGTGATCGAGAACAGGCTTCCGGCTTCGGCTGGTCTGCCGGCTCAGCTTCGCCCACACCGCCCGGGCGAGGTCACGAAGAGGTTATCGAGCCGCTCGCCGCCGGACACGCGGCTGGTGCGGCGCCGAACCGGCAGCGCGATCGCCTGGAGCACGGTGCCAGCGGCCAACCCTCCGCAGAACGCGACAGCAAGTTACCCAAGCGATCGGTCGTCATCCCGTCGCGATGGCCGTCCTCGGTCCCGAACTGCGGGAACACCGCCCTGCCACGCAGCTCCCCTTGGGGGGCGAGTTCCCAGCCGAGCCTCGCGTGCGGATCGCATGATCCTTGCTCCGGCCCCCGGGGCGAACAGCATTGTCTGCTCATCCACCCGCCAGACCTCGCTGACCGACGCCTATCGCGCGCGCTTCTCGAGCCGCTTCGGCAATAAACTCGCCGATCCCAACGACCGCGTTGATGACAATCGCGCACTTGCCGCTGAACCGGCCCGGGATCAGCCGTGCTCCTGGATACTGGCCGACGAAGCGCTTCGGTCCCGCAGGCGGCGGGCGTCCATCTCCTGGCTTGTCGCGTGCGAGCCGCCTGCCTCGGCCAGGGGAACGACGGGAACGGTCAGGCAGACGCTGTGAGTGGGGAGGACTTCGCGCCAATCCTCGATCAGCTTCTTGTATTCCTCGCCCACGCGGCGGATCTTCCGATCGAGGTCGAACAGGCCGAGCGGGTTCACATGCCCGTTCTTCTCGCGCAAGGCACTGTCCCAGTCGACCTGGTCGGTCAGCGAATACCAGGTGAACCCGACGATCGGCACGTTGTCGTTGCGCACCCGCAGCACATTGGCCCATTGCTTCCACAGCCAGTCGGCCGCCTCGGTGCCCAGCGGGCCTTCGACGAGGTTGGTTTCGGTGTGCATCACCGGCAGGCCGTAGCGATCGTGGTACTGCCGGGTGATCTCGTCATAGCCGAACACCTCGCCCGAAGCGCTGGTCATCCCGTTCGCCGAAACGCGGTGCTCGTTGGTCATGTAGTAATCGTTGCCCATGATGCAGTGCTGCCTCAGCCGGTTGTCGAGGAAGAAGTGATATTCCTCCCGGCTCATGCCATTATCCATCAGGTACTGGTACATTTCGGAGTCCACGCGCCGGCCGTAATTGAGGTCGAGCGAGAGGAAGCGCTTGGCGTTGAGCAGTTCGGCCGGGCGGATCGCCGCCGGGTCCTCGGCGTGGAAATATTCCGAGGATTCGCTCTGGATGAAGATCGCGTCCGCCCGCACCTGCAGGATCGCCCGCATGGCGAGCACGTTCGCCTTCACGATGTGCTTGAGCGCGGTGACGAAGGCCGTGTCGCTCGAGAGTTGCTCGTTCCACCAGCCGTACTGGGCGGAAAAGACCGCGCAGATGAACATCTCGTTCACCGGCGTGTAGAGCTGCACCCAGGGATAGCGCTGGGCGAAATCGCGCGCATAGACTTCGAACAGCGCGGGAAAGTCGCCGTTCTGGAAATTGCCGAGCCAGTCGGGCACGCCGAAATGGCACAAATCGACGATCGGCACGATGCCGAGCCGCTTCAGCTCGGCGAAGGTCAGGTCGCAGAACTCCCAGTCGTACTTGCCCGGTGCGAGCCAGGTACGGTGGATCGGCGGCCCGTATCGCAGGAACCCGATCCCCATCTCCCTGGTAAGTGCGAAATCCTCCTGCCAGCGTGCGTAATGGCTGCAGCTCTCCATCTGATCGACGCGCGTGCGACCATTGTCGATGGTGGGATAGCTGTTCTCGATCCCGGTGCAGAACATGAAGGTAGCCATTTCGAACCGCCGCCTAACGTGTCCTGCTCATGGACTGCAAAGCGCGCCGCCGGGCTATCGTTCCCTTGATCTTGAGCCTGCCCCTTTGCGATTCGTGGCTCGTCGTCAAGATCGAGCAGGCGCCTGCGCGTCGCTTTTCGGGCCGACAGCACATCCTCGACGCAGCTTTGCGCGAACGGGCAGATCGTGCCGCGAGCAGGCCCGCGCCGAACGGCACCCTCCGGTGAGCCCTCCAGAACGTTGAACGGCCGAATTCGCGCGTCTCTTCCCCGGCAGCTTTGCAGCGGCGAGGACCCAATGCGGACATTGGGAGCTGTTTCAACGGCTTACGAGGGCGACGTGCAGATGATCGACAGCTCTTCCATGCGAGTTCACCAGCACGCCGCCAACGGCGGTAAAAAGGGGGCCCGGTTGCACGGGGCGCTCGCGCGGCGGCCTGGCGACCAAGATCCACGCGCTGGTCGATGCCAATGGCCTGCCGATCGCGCTCAAGCTCACGACTGGTCAGGCGCATGATGGACACAGCGCTGCCGACATGCCCGACACACTCAGCGATGGCGATGTCCTGCTCGCCGACCGCGCTTATGACAGCGACGCGCTCAGGATCGAGATGGCCGCGCCCGGTGCCGGGCCAACATCAAGCTTATGCCCAACCGCGAGCGACGGTCGGCCTTCAGCGCCTTCCTCTATCGCTACGCAACCTCGTCGAACGTTTCACCAAAAAGCTCAAGCGCTTCCGCGTCAGCCGCTCGCTACGACAAGCGCGACGATAACTTCCTCGCCTCAGTCCAGCTCGCCTCCATCCACCCCTGCCTCTGGCATAATGAGACGGTGGCCTAGGCCGCGGTCCTGCACACCTCGGCCCTGCTCGCGGCGACGACCCGATCCCGCCCCTCTTCCTTGGCGCGCAACAGGGCGGCGTCGGCCGTCTGCAGAAGGCGATCGACGGACGTCTGAACGGGAGCCGTTGCAACTCCGATCGAGGCAGAGATGTTACCGAGCGGCTTGCCCTCATGACGTAGATCGAGGGCGGCAATCTGCCGCCGGATGAACTCAGCCCGCTCGCAGGCTTTGTCGGTGCCCACGTTGGGGAGCAGGATCACGAACTCCTCGCCGCCAAAGCGGAACGCCATGGAGCCTTCACGAACCGATTTCTTCAACACCGCTCCGACCTGCCGGAGCACTTCGTCGCCCGCATCGTGTCCGAAGCGGTCGTTGAACTGCTTGAAATGATCGATGTCGAGGACGAGGCAGCTGACCGGCGTTGTCCTGGTGTCCGCTTCAGACCTGAGCCCGCCAAGGGCCTGCTCCAGCTTGCGCCGGTTGGCCAGATCCGTCAGCGGATCCACCATCGCCAGGTCGCTCAGCTCAGCGCGCAACCGGAGGTTCGCGACCGCCAGGGCGACATTCTCGGCAAGCATCTCCAGATATGAGCGCGGCACCTCGCCAGCCTCGATCCCGCCGTGTTCGAGGTAGAGGAGGCCGATCGTCTCCTGCTGCGCCATCAGCGGCAGACACACTGTCTCGACCAAATCATGCGTTTGCTCGCGCACATGGTCGCACGGCATGTCGGCCCGCTCGTGCCGGAACCGATGCGGCACACCCCGTCTCAGAGCCCAACATGACAGCGGCGAGAACTCGGTTCGGGCGGCAATGGGGGACGACCATTGGCAGAGCTCGACCAGAGCATTCCTGGCCTTTTCGTGCAGATAGAGCCTCCCGGCGCTGCCACCGGAGATGTCGGGCACGAAACGGGCGACGACCTTGCCCAGCTCGTCCAAGGTCTCGCAGCTCTGCATGCGCTGCATCATTCGGGCCATCAGGTCACGGTTGCGCGCCTCCTCGTCGCGCTGCTTCTCCAGGCGCTGCCGTTCGAGGCCGCTCTCCCGGAAGATGCGAACGGCCTGCGCCATGTCCCCGATCTCGTCGATCTGATCGCAGTGCGGTGGCTCAGCCGCGTAGTCCTCCGCGGCGAGGCGGGTAACGACATCGCTCAGCCGGACGACGGGTTTTAGAATGCGCCGGGTGAGAACGAAGTAGAGCACGCACAGGAACAATGCCGCAGTAATCGCCAGCACCACCTCGGACGCCGTCCGCCAGGCCGAGGAAAGCTGCGTCGCGGTGACCACGTCGTTGGCTGTGCGCTGGTCGAGTCGGTACTGGAACCGCTCGACCGCGCTTTCGACCTTCCCCAGCTCGCGCTCATATTCGGCACCGAACATGATCTCGCGCGCGGTGTCGAGATCGCCCTCCTGCCACGCGGCAATAGCTGCTTCCTGCTCGTCGTGGAGCATGTCGGCCCAGCGGATCGCCTCGGCCACCGCGTTGAGCTCATCTCTCGTCGCACCCGCGTCGCCGATATGCTCGATCCGCTTCTCGACGTCCGAGAGAGCATCCGCTTCCCGGCGGTAGACGACCAGATGGCTCACATCGCCGTCCAGCACGAACTGTCGGGCCTGTCCCGTCAGCCGGTTGACTTCGTCCCTGAGGGTCGATGTCGCCTGATCGAGTTCATACCGCTGCTGCACCGCTGCGCGCTCGTCCTCATGTGCCTCAGAGGCAAGGATCATGGTTGCGCCCGACAGCAAAGTCAGGAGAACGGTCGCCCCGTAGGCGCAGTTGGTGATCGTCGCTAATCTCATGCCCTTCAGCTACGAGAACATGGCTGAGAAACAGTTAACGGCGTCGGACACGTAGGCCCATGATGGGCAGCAATCTCTGCGGTGTGAGCCCTCCAGGCCCATCGGGAGCGCAACCGCCGCGCCTGAGGCAATCGAGATCGCGCCTGCGCTGGCCCGTCTTGGGTGGGATGCAATCTCGAGGGGAAGGTGCGGCACTCGTCGGGTTTGCGCTAGCGAAGGTGGTATCCTGTCGCTTGGATATTGATCGATGTCTGGCATAGGCGATTAGTTCGTCGGGCGTCCTGCCCTCATCATTGTCCTTCTGCCTGCCAGCCGCCCGAGCTCGTCTCATCTCGCACGGCATTCGATAATATCAGTCCCGCCATAGTGCGCTTGCAGCTTGGCGGCGATCAACCGGCGCAGCGCATGCTCAAGCTCCTTCGCCAGCAGCCGCACGGCATTCTTCAGCTGTTTCGGGTCGGTCGGCACCGCTGGATCGCTCGGAACGAAGGGCGCAAACATCGCCGCCACCGCCTCGGTCGGCAGAACCGTCAGGAACGAGCCGGACTTTTGATCGAACTGATAGCTGGTGCCGGCGATTGGATCAGCAAGCGCTTCGAGCGCGGGTTCGCGCCGCGTCGTGATGAGGCCGAGCCGCCGCGCAGCGTTTCGATTAGCTCGGCTTTCCAGTGCGGGACGCAATCGAGACCGGAGAGCCGCGCCATTGCCGCGATCGACGCATCGGAAGCCGCCGGAGCTGCAGGGCAGCCTTTGCCTGAGCGGGGCGGCCCGGACCTGCCACGAGCCTGTTCCGGCCATCGGCAGAACCAGCAGAGCGCAGCAGAAATCAAGGACACGGGCGTTTCCGATTGGGGCGGTTTCCTCATCGGCCGATTGCCCGCGCTCTCGATCCGTTACTTGCAGTTGCTCCCGGGGCCGGTGTCCAGCGGTTCGGCCATATCTGCCGTATCGAAGCACAGCCCGGCCAAGTCGTCGTTTGCGATCATCCCGGAGCTCCATTCATCCCAGGCTTGGCTAAAGCGCGCGAGGACGTCGGCTTCGGCCAAGGCCCGATTGGCCCGTTCGTGTGGATCGACGACGAGATCATACAGAAACTCGTGATCACCAAGCCGATAATATTTCCAGTTCGCCTGCCGTGCTGCGCGTTGTCTCTGCCCCTGAAACCTCCAGAACAGCGTCCGGTCGGTTGTCTCACCGCTCGCAAGCAGGGGGAGCAATGGGATCCCGTCCAGCGCTCCTTGCGGGGAGGCTATCCCGGCTGCGTCGAGGAAAGGTGTCGACCGGCGCAGCCGAAGGCTGCGCGGCAGGCCGCCCCTGCATGGCGGCGAAGGCGTCGCCAGCCATTGTGGTGCATCAATGAACGGGCGGGTTGACAAGGAACCCGCCTCGTTCTCTATGCGCCTGTTACCGTTAACAGACGGACAAAGCCAGAAGGCGGGCGCGGTACGCTCCCGTGGGTTTTTGGGAGGGTGATCATGTATCCGTTTACGCCGCCGATGCGCGCGATCGCCACGATTCCGGCCATGCTGCTGGCAACGACGTGCTGGCCGGCGCTCGCACAGGTCGCCGAACTGCCGGCATCTACCGACGGGGATGAGGCGGTGCTGGAGGGCGATGTCACGACGCCTGTGTCGACCGCGGATGGCACCATCGTCGTTACCGGCCAGCGCAGGGCGCTCGAAACAGCGGCCGAGTTGAAGCGCCAGTCGGACACGATCGCGGACTCGCTAGTCCTCGACGAGGCCGGCAAGGTCCCCAGCACGTCGCTGCTCGAGATCCTGGAGCGGGCGCCCGGGGTCACCATGAACCGCATCCGCGCGGGCGCCGAAGGCTCGCCGGACGGTTTCGCGTTCGAAGGGTCGGGCATTCAGATCCGCGGCCTGACCAGGACCAAGACGCTGATCAACGGGCGCGAGGTTTTCTCCGCCAATGGCGGCTCCGGGATCAACTGGGCGGATATCGGGCCGGAGCTCCTGAAGGCCGTCACCGTCTACAAGGCGAGCCGGGCGGATCTGATCGAAGGCGGTGTCGGCGGCACCGTCGACCTGATCACGCACATGCCGTTCGACTACAACGATTTCACGGTCAATGCGGCGGTCTCCGCCGATTACGGCGATTTCTCCGACCGGATCACGCCGGCGGGTTCCATCATGGTCTCGAACCGCTTCGACACGGGGATCGGCGAGATTGGCGTGCTGCTCGATCTGGCCTATTCGAAGATCGCCTCCCACGACAGCAACATCATCATCCCGCCCTATTATGCGACCAACTATAACGGCGAGCGGGTCTATGCGCCGGGCGGCGTGCGCTATACGCAGGATCAGTTCGAACGCGTTCGCAAAGGCTTCTACGGTGCGCTCCAATGGAGACCGACCGACAACCTGGAGATCTTCCACACCACCTTCATCTCGACCCGCGACACGGACCGGGACAGCCAGATCCTGGCGCTCGAACCGGCGACCCCGGTCGGCGTCTTCGAGGGCGCCGAATTCGACGACGGAGTCTTCGTCAGCGGGGGGATCTCCAGCCCGAACCTGACGGCCGGCCTCGCGGTCTCGCCGAACTCAAGCTACACGCCCGGCTTCAGCCGCACCGCGGACCACAGCACCGGCTTCAGCTATGAGGGCGAAGGCTGGGAGTTGAGCGGTAGCTATCAATATGTCGAGGCCAAGTCGACGTCGGGGAAGTACAGCCTCGGCACCAGCGTTATTCCGCAGATCGTCCGCACCGACGTCGACCTGACCGGCGACCGCCCGAGCTTCAGCTTCGCAGACCCGCTTTCGGCCGATCCCGCGGATGCCGGGCTTTCCCGTTTCAACTGGCTGGATACAGCGAACGAAGGCCACGCCCACGCGGCCCAGCTCGATGCGAGCTTCGACCTGGGCGATGGCTTCTTCAGAAGAATCGGCATCGGCGGACGGGTGGCAGACCGCAAGGAATCCGACAGCTTCGTGGGCACCTGGTGGTCCGCGACCGCGCGCGGCTGGAACGGCGTGCCGCGCCCGCTCGTGAGCACGGCGCCCGAGGGCGATTTCTACCTCGAGGAGTTCTCGGATTTCTTCAAGGGCGACATCGATTCATTGGGTTCCGTCTGGCTCGGGACCCCGCAAGTGAACCAGGCGGAACAGTTCGAGCGCGTCGTCAATACCTACGGGGCCTGCGGGCCGGACCTCTACTACCAGTGCACCAACGCGGCGACGAGTACTTATCTCTACGGCAACCCGCCGAACCCGAACTTCGACATGATTCCCTCCTTCTACACGACAAGGCCGAAGACACAGTCGGTCTACGCGATGGTCGGTTTCGAGAACTACAGCGATTCCCCGCTGCTGAGTTTCAGTGGCAACGTCGGCATGCGCTGGATCAATTACGACATTTCGAGCGAAGGGAACTTCACCTATAATGGTGGCTCCCCCTACTATGCGAGCCTGGCCGACGCCCAGGCGTCCATCGAGGCCATGGGCGGCATCGAGAACGTGCTGGCGTGGCAGACCGCGAACGAGGGTGTCCAGCCGCCGCTCGTTCAGGAGAGCGTCGGTTACGAGACGGATCGCGCTGGAAGCTTCTCCCAGGATTACCTGCTGCCCTCGTTCAACATCAAGTTCGAGCCGGTCGAGAGCTGGGTCTTCCGCTACGCGCTGACCCGTACGCTCACCCCGCCCCGTTATCCGGACATCCGCGCACAGGGTACGGCAGCTGTCACGACGACGGAAAACCCGATCAACGATCAGTTGGTGGAACTCTTCCCGGGCGAGGACGTGACCATTCCGGCGATCTTCTCCGGCTACAGCTTCACGGCCGGCAACCCGTTCCTCGAGCCCGAACTCGCGTGGAACAACGACATCTCCATCGAATGGTATCCGGAGCGGGGGACGACGGCTCATCTGTCGCTGTTCCACAAGTCGATCGACAACTACATCGTGTTCAACAACTTCTCGGCTCCGGCGAGCGAGTTCTTCTCGGAACAGGATTACCCGCAATCGGCCCTTGCCGACGGAAGCGGCAGCGCCTTCCTGGACGGGCCGGTCGCCAGCCGCTCCAACATCAATTCCGAAGAAACGACGATCATTCGCGGCTTCGAACTGGGCGGGCAGACCTATTTCGACATGCTTCCCGGCCTGTTGAGAGGGTTGGGCGTCGATGCGAACCTCACCTTCATCGACAATGAGGCGCCGGATGCCTTCGCTCTCGATATCAACGGGGCCGAACTCGAAGTGCCGGTCATCGGACTTTCAAAATGGGCCTACTCGGCGACCTTGCTTTACGACCTGGACAAGGTGAGCGCACGTCTCGCCTATAATTGGCGCGATCGATACCTCACGACCACGAACGATTCGGGCACGACAAACGTCTATATCGATCCGTTCACCGCGCAGGAAATCCAGTTCGGGTTGCCCGTCTATGCGTCGGCGATTGGAAGACTCGACGGCAGCATTTCCTACCAGATCACCGATGCCATCAACGTCAAGTTCAACGTGCAGAACATCACAAACGAGGATCAGAGAACCGAAATGGAGATCCTGCCCGGACGGTTTGTTGATCGAGCGATCTTCGTGACGGACCGGCGCTTCAGCCTGCACTTCGGGTTCAACTTCTGAATGGAGGGAGGGCGCTCTTCAACCAACTTGCTGGAAACAGGGGCGGTTAGTTGAACAAGAGCGTCCTGATCGTCGGGGGCGGGACCGCAGGATGGATCTGTGCCGCATACATGGCGCAGATGCTCTCGGCGGACCTCCCCGGCGGCGTCTCGATCACGCTCGTCGAATCGGATGAGATCGGCATCCTCGGCGTCGGGGAGGGCACCTTTCCGATCATCCGCCGGACACTCGGGCGCATCGGGCTCGATGAAAGCGAGCTGATCCGGGGCGCGGACGCCACGTTCAAGCAGGGCATCCAGTTCAACGGCTGGAAAGCCAATCCATCGGCTGAAACGCTCGACTGGTATCTTCACCCGTTCCAGGTCAGCTCGCAGCATACGGACATGGACCTCCTGCCGTACTGGTTGCTGGGGGTCGCCGGGACGGTGCCGTGGGCGCAGGTCAACACAGTACAGGGACGCGTCATCGAGGCAAGGCGTGCGCCCAAGCTGATCACCCACCCGAACTACGACGCGCCGCTCAACTATGCGTATCATTTCGACGCCTCGAAGCTGGCCGAGGTCATTCGTCGGCGGGCATTGGCGCTCGGCGTCAAGCGGTTGGTCGATACGATCGACGACGTGCGGCTGGACGATGCCGGCGCGATTGCCTCGGTGCAGTCGCGAGCAAACGGCGATCTGCGCGCCGATCTCTACGTCGATTGCAGCGGGTTTCGAGCGCGATTGATCGGCGACGCACTGGGCTCGGAATTCACGTCCTATCGGGGGCAGCTTTTCTGCAACCGCGCCGTCGCCATGCAGGTTCCGTACGACCGGGCCGACGCGCCCATCCCCTCCTGCACCTACGCCACGGCGCAGGAAAGCGGATGGATCTGGGACATCGGCCTGCAAGCCCGCCGTGGCGTCGGCTACGTCTATTCCTCCGATCATTGCAGCGACGATGCGGCGCTGGAGGCATTGCGGCACTATGTGGGTGCTGCAGCCCGCGATCGGCCGCATCGGCTCCTGTCGTTCGAGGCCGGGTTCCGGAAGGCGCAATGGCGCAAGAACTGCGTCGGGATCGGCTTGTCGGCGGGGTTCATCGAGCCGCTCGAAGCGACCGGCATCGGATTTGCGGAGATCGCCGTCCTGATCCTCTGCAACCTGTTCCCCTGGTCAGGCGATTACGAACTGTCGGCGAAGCAGTTCAACGCGCAGATGACGACGCGTTACGAGCGGGTCATCGATTTCCTGAAGCTCCATTATTGCCTGAGCCAGCGGACCGATTCCGACTTCTGGCACGATAATCGCGCGCCCTCGTCGGCCTCCGAGAGCCTGAAGGAGAGGCTGGAGCAATGGCGGGACCGGCCTCCGTCCTTTCTCGACGTGGACACAAGCCACGATCTGTTCGACGAGAATAGCTGGCAGTACATCCTGTACGGCATGGGTTTTAAAACAGACATTTCGGCCCGCGCCGGTGCCTTGCGCTTCTACGAGGATGCCCGCCGCGAGTTCGAGAGCATCCGCCGGCAGAGCGCCAATGCCGTGAGCGCCGTGCCGTCTCATCGTGCTCTGGTGGATGAGGTCGTCGCGGGCGGCTTTCGTCCTTCCCAGACCATGCGGAGATGAGGGGGCAGCCGAGCCCCCGCGCCTCGAACTCCGACGGCGCGCGTCCGCTACGGGAGGTCGTCGTCGTCGGCGGCGGCACGTCCGGCTGGATGTGTGCCGCGGCACTGGCGCGCATCGCGCCTCCGCACCTTTCCATCACGCTCGTCGAATCCGAGGAGATTGGCGTGGTCGGCGTGGGCGAAGCAACGATCCCCACTTTGATCGAATTCAACGAGTTCCTGGGGCTGAACGAGAACGATCTCCTTCGCCAATGCCAGGGGACATTCAAGCTGGGCATCGAATTCGTCGACTGGCTGAAGCCCGGCACATGCTACTTCCACCCGTTCGGCTCCTACGGGCGCGACACGCCTGAGTTCGCATTTCACCAATTGTGGCTTCGCCTGAGAGCGCTTGCGGCGGAGGGTGCGGCACCGCCCGACGCTGCGGGCGAGATCAGCGAGTACAATTTGTGTATCGCTGCAGCGCGCCTTGGCCGTTTCTCCCAGCCCAAAGGCGGTGGCGACGCCATCGCGTCGACGATGCGCCATGCCTATCATCTTGATTCCACGCTCTATGGCCAGATGCTGCGGCGCTATGCCGAGCAGAAGGGCGTCCGCCGGGTCGAGGGGCTGGTCGTCAGCGTGGAGCAAGGCGCGGAGCATGGCGAGATCCGCTCTGTCACCCTGCGAGAGGGCCAGGTTCTGGGCGGCGACCTGTTCATCGATTGCAGCGGCTTCCGATCACTCCTGATCGGCGGCGCCATGGGGAGCGACTTCGTCGATTGGAGCCGGTACCTCCCGTGCGACCGTGCACTGGCCGTTCCATCGGCCCGGTCCGGACCGCCAGCCCCGTTCACGCGGGCCACGGCGGACCGTGCCGGCTGGCGGTGGCGCATCCCCCTGCAACACCGGACGGGGAACGGCTATGTGTTCTCGAGCGCCTTCATCGATCAGGACGAGGCCCATCGGCAACTTGTCGGGGGCATCGAGGGCATGCCGCTTGCGGATTGCCTGCCGCTCCGGTTCCGGGCCGGCCATCGCCACACCTTCTGGAAGAAGAACTGCATCGCCATCGGCCTCGCCGGCGGGTTCATCGAACCGCTGGAGTCGACCAGCATCCATCTGGCGCAAATGGGAATTCAACGGCTGATCAATCTGTGGCCGGGCCGCGGCTTCAACGACGCCGAGACCGAGCACTACAATCGGCTGATGACGAGTGATTACGAGCGGATCCGTGACTTCATCGTCCTGCATTACCGCGCCACGCAGCGCGACGATTCGGAGTTCTGGCGCCATGTCGGAAGCATGAGGATTCCGGACACGCTCGCGGCGAAGCTCGACATGTTCCGCCACAGCGGTCGGATCGTTCCCCCGCCGGACGATCTGTTCACCGGCCACAATTGGCTGGCGGTGATGCTGGGCCAGGGGATCGAGCCCGAAAGCTACGACGCGCTGGTCGATCGTGTCCCCGCAAGTGCGCTCATTCACAACATGCGCCTGCTCAAGGAGGCGGTTGCGAAAACGGCGGGCTCCCTGCCGAACCATCAAGACTACATCGATCTTCATTGCTTGGCCCCGGCGGGCCACCGGGCAGCGGAGCCAGATTCCGGAACCAGTTTGCACTGACCCAGCCTTGGGCCGCTCGGCCCGATGCGCGAAGCCCAGTAGAGGTTGCTTTATGAAGAATGTTCGACCGGGCGGCTTCGGCTGAGCATGCCGTTTCTTCTGGGCGTTCGTGCTGCGGTGGGCATGCTGCTGCCGTCGCTCGCTGCGGGCAAGGGGAGGGCGCGACCGGATCATAATCAGTTCCGACTGGCGCTTCATGGGTGGAGATCCGCCGCGCCTCCCCACGGACCTGCGCTACGACGGGCGCCCGCGGCTGGAGGATACGCGGGATGGAGAGGCCGACAACCATCACAATCTCGGCGCGCTCGGAGCCGCCTTCAACCGCTGCGCGGCCGAGCGGCAGCTGGAGACCCCGCGCGAGATGGGCCTCAACGCCATGCGCATGAGCCACCATTCGCCAGCGCCCGGGCTGCTGGAGTCCGCCGACGCAATGGGCTTCCTAGTGTTCGACGAAGTGTTCGACAGCTGGGAGCGCAGGAAGACCCCGCTCGATCTCCCGCTGATCTTACCCGACTGGCACGACCCCGATCTGCGCGCGATGATCCGGTGCGACCGAAACGATGCCTCGATCATCCTTCGCGGCGTGGGCAACGAAGGCGACGAGCAATATACCGGCGAGGCGGGCGCGCAGATCGCCCGCGAGGAGGACCCGACCCGCCTCGTCAGTTCGGCCATGAACTGGGCCTCCATCGTGGGGAAGCTGCCGATCGGTAAGCGCCCACTCTCGTTCGTCCCGCGCCTGCTCGCCAAAGCCCAGAGGCAATCATCCAGTTAGTTCAGAACGCCTGCCCGCTGAACGAAACAGGCGCGAACCAGCGGTGGTGCCGGGTAGGAGCCCAAAATTGTCATTGCCTTCTGGTTCCGAACAGGCGCTTCCTCTTCGTTATGTGAAATTAAAAACTGTCAACATACCCGCAACCGCAATGCCGAAAGCCATCATCATAATGCCCGCGATCCGTAGCACATAGGTAAGCGGATCCCTGCCGCTGTCGAGCGGTCCGAGGCCATGTCTCGGTCTTTCGTCACTGCGGCGCAGGAGACGGCGAACAAGTGACTGCCGAAATGCTATAGTAAAGCCCATGATCGCAAGTATGAGCCCACAGACGGCGGCGATCAGCGCATGGGCGGGCATTTTGCATCCTTCATGCAGAAATTCCATACCGCTTCTTCCAGCTTCCGCATTTCACCACGCTTTGCCTGGAACGACGGCCGGGTCCAAGCGCTGGAAATCTCCAAGAGTTTAGTATCTAGTCTAATCGAGCGTGGCGGCTTGCTGGATCCATTTGCCTGTTCCGGTGCCCTTCCACCAGCGAGGTGCCGCCAGACATGGGTACGCCGACCTGCTAGCGTCCGCTTCAGCGTGCACGATCACAAGGCGGAGGTATTCGCTCCGGGGCGGCGACCGGAGTCGCGGCTACCGCCGAAGCGACAGGCGCGATCTTTGGCGGCTGGCTTCCCGGGCGCACGGCGATCATATGCTCGGCAGGTGAAGCCCCTTCTCGCGGGCGCAGTCCAGTGCGATTTCGTAGCCCGCATCGGCATGGCGCATCACCCCCGTCGCAGGATCGTTCCAGAGGACGCGCTCGAGCCGCGCGGCGGCTTCCGCCGTGCCGTCCGCCACGATCACCATGCCGGCGTGCTGCGAGAAGCCCATGCCCACGCCGCCCCCGTGGTGCAGCGACACCCATGTCGCGCCGCTCGCCGTGTTGAGCAAGGCGTTGAGCAGCGGCCAGTCGCTCACCGCATCGGAGCCGTCGGCCATCGCCTCGGTCTCGCGGTTGGGCGAGGCGACCGAGCCCGAATCCAGATGATCGCGGCCGATCACCACCGGCGCCTTCAACTCGCCCGACGCGACCATCTCGTTGAACGCGAGCCCCAGCCGGTGGCGGTCGCCGAGCCCGACCCAGCAGATGCGCGAGGGCAGGCCCTGGAAGCGGATCTTCTCCCGCGCCATGTCGAGCCAGCGATGCAGGTGCGCATCGTCGGGCATCAATTCCTTCACTTTGGCATCGGTCTTGTAGATGTCCTCCGGATCGCCCGAAAGAGCGACCCAGCGGAACGGGCCGACACCGCGGCAGAACAGCGGACGAATATAGGCCGGGACGAAACCGGGGAAGTCGAAGGCGTTCTCCACGCCCTCTTCCAGGGCCATCTGGCGGATGTTGTTGCCGTAATCCACCGTCGGCACGCCATCCTTCCAGAAGGCCAGCATCGCGCGCACATGCACCGCCATCGAGCGCCGCGCGGCCGCTTCGACCGCGGCGGGATCGGTCCTGCGCATCAGCTCCCACTGCTCCAAGGTCCAGCCCTGCGGCAAATATCCGTTCAGCGGATCGTGCGCGGAGGTCTGGTCGGTCACGCAGTCCGGGCGAATGCCGCGCTCGTGGATCTCGGCGAACAGGTCGGCGGCATTGCCGAGCAGGCCCACCGAAACCGCGCGGTTTTCCACCTTCGCTTCGTCGAGGATCCGCAGCGCTTCGTCCAGCGTGCTCGCCTGGCGGTCGAGGTAGCCGGTGCGCAGCCGCATCGCGATGCGCGAGGGCTGGCACTCCACCGCGAGGCACGAGGCACCCGCCATCACCGCCGCGAGCGGCTGCGCGCCGCCCATTCCGCCGAGCCCCGCGGTTAGGATCCAGCGGCCCGCCAGGCTCCCTCCGTAGTGCTGCCGACCCATCTCGACGAAGGTCTCGTAAGTGCCCTGAACGATGCCCTGGCTGCCGATGTAGATCCAGCTGCCCGCCGTCATCTGCCCGTACATCATCAGCCCGGCGCGATCGAGTTCGTGGAACTTGTCCCACGTCGCCCAGTGCGGCACCAGATTGGAATTCGCCAGCAACACCCGAGGAGCGTCGGCATGCGTGCGGAAGACACCCACCGGCTTGCCCGATTGCACGAGCAGCGTGTGGTCCTCCTCCAGCCCGCGCAGCGTCTCAACGATGCGGTCGAACGCCTCCCAGTTGCGCGCCGCGCGGCCGATCCCGCCATAGACCACCAGGTCCTCGGGGCGCTCGGCCACTTCGGGATCGAGGTTGTTCATCAGCATCCGCAGCGGCGCCTCGGTCAGCCAGCTTTTCGCCGTCAGCGCGGTGCCATGCGCCGCCCTCAGCGTGCGGCTGTTGTCGAGGCGTGTCGTCATGTCGTGGTCCAGTTCAGGCAGGATTGGAGAACGGCGCACAAAGTGGGCCGCAGGGCCTCGGCGCCCGCCGGGTCGTAGGGAGCGGGCCAGCAATCCGGCGCGAAAGCGTCGGGCTCGGCGAGGTAGCCGCGCATGGCGAGCTCCATCTGCACGGCATGGATCCCCTCAGTCGGCCGCCCGTAATGGCGCGTCGTCCAGCCGCCGCGAAAGCGCCCGTCCAGCACCCAGGTCTCCCCGCTCGCGGCACAGGGGCCGACGACCGCCTCCGCAAGCGCCGGGTCGCAGCTCGCGCCGCCATTCGTGCCGATATTGAACAGTGGCAGCGCCCCCTCGAACAGGCGCGGCACATGGCTGCGGATCGAATGCGCGTCGTAGAGGACCACGCGCGCATGGCGCTCGCGCAACCTCGCCAACTCGCTCTCGACGGCGGAATGGTAAGGGTCGAACCAGATGGAGCGACGCCGGGCGATCTCCTCGCCGTCCGGCTCCTGCCCCTCGACATAGAGCGCAGTGCCGTCGAAATCGGTCAGCGGGCAGAGCCCCGTCGTCGCCTGTCCGGGGTAAAGCGACGCTCCGCCCGGATCGCGGTTGACGTCGATCACCGAGCGCGAAACCGGCGTGGCAATCACGGTCGCGTCGAGCTCCTGCGCGAAGCGATAGAGTCGGTCGACGTACCAGTCAGCATCCTTGCGGGCCTGCCACAGCGAGGTGAAGCGGCCGGCGAGCTCGTCCGGCAGCCAGGTCCCGGCATGGGGCACGGTCAGGACCAGCGGTGCCTCTCCCCGGCGGATGGCGAGCCAGTCGGTCACGCGGTCACCTCGGGCACGGGCAGGCCGGCATTGCGCACCAGTGCGGGCAGGGCGCCCTCGCGCACGATCCGCAGCGCTGCCTCGATATCGGGGTGGAAGTGCCGGTCCTCCTCCAGGGCCGGAACCCGCTCGCGCACATGGGCGCGCACGCTTTCGAGCACGGCGCTGGAGGCCAGCGGGCGGTGGAAGTCGCACCCCTGCGCGGCCGCCAGCAGCTCGATCCCCACGACTCCCGCCGCATTGCCCGCCATCGGTACGAGCCGTCGGGCGCCATGCGCGGCCATCGACACATGGTCTTCCTGATTGGCCGAGGTGGGGATGGAATCGACGCTGGCGGGCATGGCGCGCTGCTTGTTCTCGCTCACCAGCGCCGCGGCGGTGACCTGCGGGATCATGAACCCCGAATTCAGCCCCGGACGAGGCGTGAGAAAAGCCGGCAGGCCGGACAGCGCCGCATCCACCAGCATCGCCGAGCGCCGTTCGGAGATCGATCCGATCTCGCAGATGGCCATGGCGATCATGTCGGCGGCGAAGGCGACGGGCTCCGCATGGAAATTGCCGCCGGAGATGACCTCCATGTCGGAAACGACCAGCGGGTTGTCCGATACGCCGTTCGCCTCGATGGCGAGCGTGGACGCGGCCTGCCGCAACAGGTCGAGCACCGCGCCCATCACCTGCGGCTGGCAGCGCAGACAATAAGGGTCCTGCACCCGCGGATCGTCCACCCGGTGCGATTCGCGGATCGCCGAGCCCTGCAGCAGCGCCAGCTGCGCCTGCGCGACCTCGCTCTGGCCGCGCTGGCCGCGAAGCGCGTGGATGCGCGGGTCGAACGGCGTGTCGGATCCGCGCGCCGCCTCGACCGACAGCGCCCCGCCGACCAGCGCCGCCTGGAACACCCGCTCCGCCTCGAACAAACCGGCCAGCGCCTGCGCCGTGGAGAACTGCGTTCCGTTCAGCAGCGCCAGCCCCTCCTTCGCGGCGAGTTCGCACGGCTCCAGCCCCGCGTCGCGCAGCACCTGCGCCGCGGGGCGGATCGCGCCTGCCGCATCGAACATCTCGCCCACGCCGATCATCGCGGCCGCCATGTGAGCAAGCGGCGCAAGATCGCCCGAAGCGCCGCACGAGCCCTGCTCCGGCACCACCGGGATGAGGTTGCGCTCCAGCAAGGCGAGGAGGAGCAGGAACGTCTCCTCGCGCACGCCCGAGGCCCCGATGCCGAGGCTCGCCAGCTTCAGCGCCATCATGAGCCGGGCGATGCGCGGCGGGGTCGGGTCGCCGATGCCGGCCGCGTGGCTCAGCACGATGTTGCGCTGCAATTGCGCCACGTCTTGCGAAGCGATGCGGATGGAGGCGAGTTTCCCGAAGCCGGTGTTCACGCCGTACACCGCCTCGCTCTGCCCGGCGATCCGCGCGATCACCGCGGCCGACCGGCGCACCTGCTCAAGGCAGGCGTCGTCCAGCGAGACGGGCGCGCCGAAATAGATTGCGCGCCAGTCGGCGAGCGTCATCGCGCCCGGCCTGATATTAACGGGCATGATGGCCTCCGAAGATGCGGGCATGAAGCGGGTGGCCTCCGATCGCGTAGACCAGCTCGGAAGGATGCTCGACGTCCCAGATCGCGAGGTCGCAGGCCTTGCCCTGCTCGAGCGTTCCGACCTGGTCCCCGAGGCCCAGAGCGCGCGCGGCATTGCGCGTGACGCCGATCAGGCATTCGGGCACGGTGAGGCGGAAGAACGTCGCCGCCATGTTCATCGCAAGCAGCAGCGAGACCATGGGCGAGGTGCCCGGATTGCAATCCGTGGCGATCGCCATTGCGGTTCCGGCCTCGCGCATGGCGGTGACCGCCGGAAGCTGCGTCTCGCGCGTGAAGTAGAACGCGCCGGGCAGCAGCACGGCGACGGTCCCTGCCTCGGCCATGGCCCGCAAGGCCGCGCCGTCGGCATGTTCGAGGTGATCGGCCGAGAGCGCGCCGTAGCGTGCGGCCAATCGCGCGCCGTCGAGGTTCGAAAGCTGCTCGGCATGGAGCTTTACCGGCAGGTTCGCCCTGCGCGCAGCCTCGAACACCCGCTCGACCTGCGCCGGGCTGAAGCCGATCCCCTCGCAAAAGGCATCCACGGCGTCGGCAAGCCCTTCCGCGGCGATGGCCGGGAGCATGCGTTCGACGATCTCGTCGATGAAGCCGTCCGGATCGCCTCGCCACTCGGCGGGCACGGCATGCGCGCCCAGGAACGTGGTGGAGATCCGCACCGCCCGCTCCTCCGCCAGCGAGCGCGCGACCCGCAGCATCCGCGCTTCGCTCTCGAGCGTCAGGCCATAGCCCGACTTCACCTCGACCGTGGTGACCCCATCGGCAAGCATCGCGTCCAGCCGGGCGAGGCTGGCGCTGCGCAGAGCCTCGGGCGAGGCCGCCCGCGTGGCAGTCACCGTGGAGGCGATCCCGCCGCCGGCCCGCGCGATCGCCTCGTAGGAGGTTCCCGCCAGACGCTGCTCGAACTCGGTCGCCCGCGAGCCCGCATAAACGAGGTGGGTGTGGCAATCGATGAGGCCCGGCGTGATCCAGCGCCCGTCGCAGGAGATCGTCTCCGCAGCATCGAATGGCGGGGCCTCGGCCGCGCTGCCGGCATAGAGGATCCGCCCCCCCGCCATGGCGACGATTCCATCTTCGACGATGCCGAGCGCATCGCCGTCCGCACCGCCACGCGCATCGGGCCCGGCCATGGTGGCAAGCCGCGCATTTCGCCAAATCCGTTCGCAACGCATGACCAAACTCCCGAGGCAGCTTTTTATGTCTATACATATCAGCTAAGGTCAAGCGGATTGTTCGCCTGCGAGGATGATGAGCGATGACAGGGTTGTGGTTCGAGCAGGCGCTGCTCCCGATGGGGTGGGCGCACCGCGTGGCGGTGGATCTCGCGCCGGACGGCACCATCGCCGGGGTCGTCCCCGGCATCCCCGATCCGCAGGGGCGAGAGCGCCACGGCATTGCGCTGCCCGGACTTCCCAATCTCCACAGCCATGCCTTTCAGCGGGCCATGGCCGGGCTGACCGAACGGCAGGAACAGCCGAACGATACGTTCTGGAGCTGGCGCGGGCTGATGTATCGCTTCGCCGGCCGTATAGATCCCGATGCGATGGAGGCCATCGCGGCTTTCGCCTACATGGAGATGCTGGAAGCGGGCTTCACGCGGGTCGGCGAATTCCATTATCTGCATCGCCAGCCCGATGGCTCGGAATACGACGCGCCGGCGATCATGGCGCAGGCGCTGGCGTCCGCGGCGGCGCAGAGCGGGATTGCGTTGACCCTGCTGCCGGTCTTCTACGCCTCGGGCGACTTCGGAGGCTCGGCTCCTTCGCCCGAGCAGCGGCGGTTCATCTCCACGCTCGATTCCTATGCTAGCCTGCTCGATGCGAGCGATGCCGCGCTGGCCGGGCTCGAGGACGCGGTCTTGGGCGTTGCCCCGCACAGTCTGCGTGCCACGCCGCTTGCGGATCTGCGCCATCTGCCCAGGCTGCGGAGCAACGCGCCTGTCCACATCCACATCGCCGAACAGCAGCGCGAGGTCGATGCGTGCCTCGCCTGGAGCGGACGGCGGCCGGTCGAGCTGTTGCTCGACAATGCCGAGGTGGATGCGCGCTGGTGCCTCGTCCATGCCACGCATCTCGATCCCGGCGAGCGCAAGCGTGTCGCGGCGAGCGGGGCCGTGGTCGGCCTGTGCCCGATCACCGAGGCCAATCTGGGGGACGGCATCTTCCCCGTGGCCGAGTTTCTCGGAGAAGGAGGCAGGTTCGGCATCGGCTCGGATTCCAATGTCCGGATCGATGCGGCGGCGGAGCTGCAATTGCTGGAATATGGCCAGCGGCTGGTGCGGCAGGCTCGCAACGTGACGGCCATTCCGGGACCCTCGACGGGCAGATCGCTGTTCGATCACGCCCTTGCCGGGGGTGCCCGCGCCCTGGGCCAGCCCTGTCAGGGGATCGCGGTGGGCGCCCCGGCGGACATGGTTTCGCTTCGGGCGAGCAGCGTCGATCTCGTCGCGCGCGAAGGGGATGCGCTGCTCGACAGCTGGATCTTCGCCCGCGCGCAGGTGGACAATGTCTGGCGGCGCGGCCGGATGTGCGTGTCGGGCGGACACCATCGCAATCGCGATGCCATCGAGCGAAAATACAAGGAGGTGGTGACCGGCATCCTCGAAGCCGGCTAAAGCCCTCTTATGTCGCTTCACAGCCGTATTCGTGCCGATATCGAGCGCCGAATTCTTTCCGGCGAGTGGAAGCCGGGAGATCGCATCCCGTTCGAGCACGAACTGGTCGTGGAATATGGCTGTTCGCGCATGACGGTGAACAAGGCGCTGTCCGCGCTGGCGGCGGCGGGGCTGATCAACCGCCGTCGGCGGACCGGCTCGTTCGTCGCCCAGCAGCATGTCGACATGGCGGCTCTCGCCATTCCCGACATTCGCGAGGAGATCGAAACGCGCGGCGGGACCTATTCGATCGAGCTGCTGTCGCGCAAGGTGGGGCTCTCCAACGGAGGGCAATTGCAGGTCTCGCCGGTGCCGGGCCGACCTGCCATCCTGGGGCTGAGCTGCCGGCATCTGTCGGACGGGATGCCTTTCGCGGTGGAGTACAGGGAGATCAATCTCGTCCAGGTTCCCGAGGCGGAGGAGGTCGATTTCGCCGTCACTCCTCCGGGCAGCTGGCTGCTCGTGAACGTGCCCTGGACCGAGGCGGAGAACCGTATCTCGGCAAGGGCGGCGGGGGGCGATTGCCGCAAGCTGGGCCTCCAGCCCGATGCTGCCTGCCTCGTCCTCGAACGGCGCACCTGGCGCAGCGGTGCGCCGATCACTTTCGTGCGCCAGATCTTCCCGGCCCAGGGTTTCAGCCTGGTCGCCCGCTTCATCGGGATGAGTGCGCAACCCGATTAGGCGGGATCAGGCGGCGCTGTTCTGAACCGGCACGGCTGGGAGCCGGGCAAAACCGGCAATTGCCGGGCGCGTGAATGCGCGGCGAAAGCGGTGCGCATCGCTCTTGCAAGGCGTGGCGCAGCGCCAGCAACGAAGGTGCAAACCGCGCAATAGCAAGGGCCTGGATGCGCAGCGAAAGCGGTGCGCACCGCTCTTGCAAGCCATTTCGAGGAGCCAGCAGCGAAGGTGCAATCGGCCCCGTTCGGGCGAAATCCAAGTGGTGGTGGAGCAGGGCGCCAGTTCGTTCCGGATGGCCGAAAGGAGCAACAATCTTGCGCGGCGCAGGACAGGGCTTCCCCTGCGGAGCCGCGCAGTCTAGCCCGCGCGGAACAATCGTAACACCCGTGTCACTTTTCAACTTGTATATACATAAGCGGTGCCTCATGCTCCGAATCACTGGGGGAGGTCAGATGCTCATCGATCGCTCGCAAGCCTCGAAACGGGGTGCGGGCGGGTCAGTCTGACACAGGGGTACTTATGAGGAACTTCCGCCAACTCTCCGACGGGGCGGCCCGTCATGCGCTCCCACTGACGATCGCGTTGACGCTGATGTGCGGAGTCTCGGCTCCCGCGCTGGCCCAGGCCCAGACCACCGCCCAGACCTCCGCTGAGAGCACTGCCCAGACCTCCGCCGCACCCGAGCAAGGCGGAGCGGGCGCTGCCGATGACGAGCGAGGCAATTCGATCATCGTCACGGCCATGCGGCGTGCCTCCACGGTGCAGGAAACCCCGATCGCGATCACCGCGATCACCGGCGAAACGCTGACCAATGCAGGCGTGACCAACATCACCGATTACGCCAAGTTCGTGCCCTCGCTCCGCATCCAGGACAACGGGCCGGGTTCGCGCCGCGTCTCGCTGCGCGGCGTGGTTGCGCCGGGCGAACCGACGGTCGGCACCTATTACAACGACGTGCCGGCCACCGGCTCCGTCGGGGCGTCCAACGATGCCGCGGGGCGGACCGGCGACTTCACCCTGTTCGACATCGAACGGGTCGAGGTGCTGCGCGGGCCGCAGGGCACGCTGTATGGCGCCAGTTCCATGGGCGGTGCGATCCGCATCATCTTCAACCGTGCGTCCTACGAATATGAGGGCGCGGTCGAGGCGCAGCTCGGCTTCGTGGAAGGGGGCGATCCCGCCTACTTCATCAACGGCATGGTCAACGCGCCGCTGATCGAGGACACGCTCGCCGTTCGCTTCGTCGCCTATCAGCATGAATCGGCCGGGTGGATCGACAACCAGTTCCTGGGCATCGACAACATCAACGATCTGAACGTCACGGGCGGGCGGCTGTCGGTGCACTGGGATGTCGCGCCGGGCCTGACGCTCGACACGATGTCGATGTACGAAGAGACCGAAAGCTTCGGCAACACGGTCAACCCCGATCTGGGCGAATATGTCACCGCCGACCAAGTGCTGCTCCCCTATGTCGACGAGGCGCAGTTCCACAGCGCGACGCTGGCCTACGATTTCGGCCCGGCGACGCTGACGGCCGTGGGCGGGTACCAGAAGCGCGTATCGGCCTATGCCGCCGATGACAGCTACTATATCGGGCGACAGCGGACCCCTGAGCGCTGCGCCACCTACACCAATGGCAGCGCTTCGGCGCCGTGTTCGGACGAGCAGCTCGCCGGGTTCTATGGCTATATCGACAGCCTGATGCCGGCGGCGATCTACTATCCCGGAACGAACGAGGACCTGACGGGCGAGCTCCGGCTGAGCTCCAACGGCGTGAACATGCTCGATTGGACTTTCGGCCTGTTCTATCAGGATCGCAGCAGCCACGTGGAGCCCTCCGACGCGCGGGCCGACCCGGAGACGGGTGAGATCATCCGGCCGCTGCAGCTGTTCTATCGCCGCCAGCTCGACGACACGCTGAAGCAGGCCGCGCTCTTCGGCGAGGTGACCTATCACCCGGTGCCGGAGATCGGGCTGACCGCGGGCCTGCGCTATTACGACTACGACAAGACGGTGGTCGGCTGGACCGATATTCCGTGGCTGCTGATCAGCGCGATCGAGCGCCCGCCGACCACGGTGGACGCATCGGAGAACGGCACGCTGCTCAAGTTCAACGCCTCGTGGGAGCCCAACCGCGACACGCTGTTCTATGCGACGGCCGCGCAGGGTTATCGGCCGGGCGGTGCCAACCAGGTGATCGGGCTGCCCGACGACCTGACCCCCTACGAGGCCGATACGCTGTGGAATTACGAGCTGGGTGCCAAGTTCACGCTCGAGCGGCGCACGACTCTCAACCTCGCATTGTTCCAGATCGACTGGGACAACATCCAGGTGCGCGGGCGCACGCCGGACGGTGCGTTCAGCTTCCTCTCCAATGCCGGCGCCGCGCGCATCCGGGGCGTGGAAGTGGAGGCCGCCACGCAGCCGATCGACGGCCTGACGCTGGCGATCGCGGGCAATTATCTCGACGCGAAGCTGACCGAGGACCAGGTGAGCGAGGTGATCTCCGCGCCCGGCCGTGCGGGCGACCCGCTGACCGACATTCCGGAGTGGAGCGGGACTGTCTCGGCCGAATACACGACGCCGGTTTCGAACAGCGCGGACGTCTTCGCCCGCGCCGATGTGAGTTATGTCGGCCCGTCCAACTCCGAACTGGTGGCGGAGAGTGCCTTGAACGTCGTGTCGGGTGATTATTCGCTGACCAACCTGCGCGTCGGCCTGGAGTGGGGCGGCGGCGATACGGGCGCCTACTTCTATGTGCAGAACCTGTTCGATGCCTTCGCCCTGACGCGTGGCACGAACGCTGCCTACGAGAACGGCTTCCGGGCCAACGTCACGACGCCGCGCACGATCGGCGTGAACGTCCGTCGCAGCTTCTGAGCCATTCAGCGGAGCATCCATTCATGTCATCGATTTTCCGTTCGCTGCTTCTGTTGAGTGCGGCCGTGGCGCTCCCGCTGCCGCTGGCCGCGCAGGGCGTGCCCGCGCCAGAGGAGGTCATCGGCTTCGAGGTCGGGGCCGACCGCAAGCTGGCCGACTACGAGGACGCGGTGCGCTATTTCAAGGCGCTCGCCGCATCCAGCGAGCGCATCCGGCTGTTCGAGGCCGGGCGCACCACGCAGGGCCGCAGCTTCACCTATGCGGTGATCTCCTCGCCGGAGAATGTGCGCGATTTCGAGCGCCATGCCGCGGCGTCGCGGCGGCTCGCCGATCCGCGCGGGCTGAGCGAGGCGGAGGCGCGCGAGCTTGCCGCATCCTCCAAGATCATCGTGCACATCGATGGCGGCATGCACGCGGGCGAAGTGGCCGACCACCAGTTGCCGCTGGTGCTGGCGCACAAGCTGGTGAGCGCGCAAGGCGACGCGGAGGTCGATGCGATCCTCGAGGACGTGATCCTCGTCCTGTGGCCCACGCTCAACCCGGATGGGCAGCAAATGGTGGTCGACTGGTATCGCCAGAATGTCGGCACGCCGTACGAGACGACCACGATGCCGTGGCTGTACCAGGAATATGTGGGGCACGACAATAACCGCGACGGTTACATGCTCAACATGATCGAGAGCCGGGATGTGAACGCCACCGCGCAGACCTACTCGCCGGCGATCTGGTATTCGCATCACCAGGAGGCGCCGTTCCCGGCGCGGATCTGGATGCCGCCCTTCGCCGACCCGGTGTCCTCCAACATCAGCCCGTACATGCGCACCTGGACCAACGTCATCGGCACGAACATGATGGCGCGGTTCGAGAAGGAGCAGAAGCCGGGCGCCATCGCGCAGGCGCGGTTCGACAATTGGTATCCGGGCTTTCTCGACTACATCCATGTGTTCCGCAACACGATCTCCTACTTCACCGAAGTGGCCCACCGAAGTGCGACACCGCGTACGTATTCGGTAAGCGATTTCCCGGAAGAGATGCAGGATCTACGCGCGACGATCATGTACCCCCACCCGTGGGAAGGCGGCGAGTGGACCCTGGCGGACTCGGTCGACTATATGCTGACCGCGTCGATGTCGACGCTGGAGACGGCGCAGAAATATCGCGAGACGCTGCTGTTCAACCGCTATCAGGCGGGCCGCGACACGATGGCGCGCTATGCGGCCAAGGGGCCGTCGGCGTACGTCATCCCCGCCGGGCAGGCCGATCTGGCGGAGGCGGCTTCGCTGGCGCAGCTGATGATCGATCATGGGCTGGACGTGCACCAGCTGACGCAGGCGGCACGGATCGGCGAGGCGGATTATGCGGCCGGATCGTGGGTCATCCGCACCGACCAGCCCTTTGCCGGGCTGACCACCGAACTGTTCGAGCCGCAATCCTACCCCGATTCCATCCTCAACGGCGAGGGTTCGCCCGCGAGCCTGCCCTATGACGTGACCGGCTGGACCTTGCCGCTGCAGATGGGGATCGAGCTCGACCGGATCGCGGCGCCGCTCGACGAGGGCGCGCTGGCCTCGATGGTGCTGGTGAAGAAAGCGGCGCCTCCGGCCGGGACGGTGACCGGCGCGGGGGCTGCGTTCCTGCTGCCGCGGGCGATGAACGGCAGCTACCGGGCTCTGAACGCGGCCCTGGCGGCCGGCGCGCAGGCTGCGGCCACGCGGGCAACGCTGGCCGGCGGGAACGCGCCGGCAGATGCGCTGGTGCTGACCGGGCTCTCGCGAGAGGCGATGGAGCGCATCGCGGCGGAGAACGACGTTCCGGTCACCGCGATGGCGCAGGCGCCCGCGGGCACTGCGCTGGTGGCGGGGAAGGTCGGGCTGTATCGCCCGTGGGGCTCGAACATGGACGAGGGATGGACCCGCTGGCTGTTCGAGCAATACGGGTTCCCGTTCGAGAGCGTCTATAACCAAGATGTCACCGAGCAGGAGCTGGCCGGCTATGACGTCATCGTTCTGCCGGAAATTACGGGTGAGCGCCGGCGCGGCCCCGCCACGCTCGACCCGGAGCCGACCGGGCCGGCTTCCGAATACCAGGGCTCGCTTGCATCCTTGATGGACGGATTGCGGCCGGGCACGGTGCCCGAGAAATATGTCGGCGGCATCGGCGAGGCGGGAGCCGAGGCCCTGCGCGCCTTTGTCGAGAAGGGCGGCACGCTGGTGGCCCTCAACCGGACGTCCGACGCGATCATCGAACTGTTCGACCTGCCAGTGGAGAACGTGCTCAAGGACGTGGAGAGCGACACCTTCTTCTCTTCGGGCGCGCTGCTTTCGGTGAAGCTCCACGAGGGCACGGCGGCGGGTGCGGGCATGCCCGACAGTACGGCTGTCATGTTCGAACATGGCCCCGCCTTCGCCGTGAAGGATGGCTTCAAGGGGCAGGTGCTGGCCTCCTATTCCGAGAGCGAGAACCCGCTGCTTTCGGGCGTGCTGATCGGGCCGGAGGCGATCCAGGGCCGAGCGGCGGCGGTCGAGGTGGCGTATGGCGAGGGGCGCATCCTGCTCTACGGCTTTCGCCCGCAATGGCGCGGCCAGAGCCACGGCACCTACAAGATGCTGTTCAACCCGCTCTATCGCTCCACCGCGACTGCGAAGCCCGCAGACTAGCGGGCTACCGATCGGCCACGAACAGCGGGGCGACCGGCGCATCTTTAGGCGCTCGCGGCGCGGGGTCTATCGGTCGGGGAAGCGGCTCGAAGCGTCGAGCGACGGCAGTTGGTCGTGGTGGGCTCCGTGCCCGCCGCGACTTCGCCGACGCGCCGGCCGCAGGATGGGCGGGTTGGGTGGCCGGAGCCGAAATCTTGGCCTCTCTTCGCTTCAAGCAGCGCCGCTGCACGGCTGCCGCGCTTGCAGCCGTGTTCCGGGGTCAAGTGTAAGCGACACTCCAACCGGGTTCAGAAGTTCACCGGAGCGGGCAGTGCCACTCCACTCCGGACCTGGAGCTTGCCGCCGTGCCTGAGTGCAGTGCAGAGAGAGAGAGCTCCAGGACCAGCGCCGGCCTCTGGGGTCTGCGGGGCAACCCTGAACGGCGAAGAAGGGGTGCGTAGCCCTCTATCGGTACTGTTCGGCAAAGGTCGGGTTTCCCGGTCTGCCTTCCCGGGGGCAGACAGGGCGCTTACCCGGCTCCACGTCGAAACCTGCCGCAGCGGCGACATGAACGCGCATCCGCTCCCGGAAGCGCGCTGAGCGCCGCCCGCATGTTCAGCGGACGCTTGGCCATGCTGCAGCTGCAAAATCGACGGGCGATATCCGGTTGGGCAATCACGCGCCCTTGCATTCCATGGACAACATTCCATCTTGGGGTCGCTACAGTCGCAAATTGACGGTCTTCGGCGCTTTGCGGCTCCCATTTCCTTCTCTCGCTTCTCTTAGCGCCAAGGGGCCGGCTTTCGGTCACCTCATTCGAAGGAAATAGATATGGCTACCGGCACAGTGAAGTTTTTTGACGAGACCAAGGGCTACGGCTTCATCACCAATGAAGGCGGCGGCGCCGATGCCTTCGTGCACATCTCGGCGGTCCAGGCCGCAGGAATGAGTACGCTCGATAAGGAGCAGCGCCTCACCTACGACCTCGAGAACGACAAGCGCGGCAAGACGAGCGCAGTGAACTTGCAAGCCGCCTAACGGCAGCGCCTTGTTATAGGCAAGAAACGGGGGTGGGTGCGCATGCACCCGCCCCCTTTTTTCTTGACTTGAGCGCACCAGCTATTTGCGGCCGGGGTGCTTTTCACGACCGCTACACCGCTCAGTCGGGTGACCGCTTTCCACCACACGTCGTGCGGTCAAGCCAGCGCGACGGGATGCCTGGAATTGCTGATACGACCGTGATGAAATGAGCGGCTGCGTTCGGGAGGCGGCATACCGGGCCTGAATGTCGGCCTCCGGCCAAGGCGTCAGCCCGCCCAGCTTGTCGCCCTAGCGGCACCGCGCACCGGCTCCACCCAAGATACGGCCAATCGGGCGCCTTGGCGAGCAGCATGCCACGAACTCGGCACTGCCCCCACGATCGAGAGGTTGGGTACTCGACATCCGGCCGGCGATCGGTGAGATGCTCGGCCGTGCCCCGGCTGATCCTCTTCAACAAGCCATGTGGCGTGCTGTCGCAATTCACCGACCGGGGGCAGGGCTCTGATCGCGCGACCCTCTCGGACTTCATCGATGTCCCCGGCGTCTACCCGGCAGGCCGGCTCGACCGCGACAGTGAAGGCCTGCTCCTGCTTTGCGACGACGGGAAGCTGCAAGCGCGGATCGCCGACCCGCGCTTCAAGATGGCGAAGACCTATCTCGTGCAGGTTGAGGGGGAGCCGGACCAGGCGAGCCTGCAACATCTGAGGGAAGGTGTCGCCCTCAAGGACGGGCTGACGCGGCCTGCGGATGTCGAGCGGATAGCCGGACCGGCCCTGTGGGACCGACATCCGCCCATACGCATCCGCAAGAGCGTGCCGGACACCTGGCTGAAGTTGGTGCTACGCGAAGGCCGCAACCGCCAGGTGCGTCGCATGACGGCGGCGGTCGGCCACCCCACACTGCGACTGGTGCGATGGTCGATCGGCGACTGGACGCTGGATGGGATCTCTTCAGGAGAATGGAGAGAGGCCCCTGCTCCGCCGGTGCGGTGAGAACGTCGGCGCGGTCAATCGTCCTCGTCGAAAGCGATCCAGCCCTCGTTGAACAGCTCTGCAATCAGCTCCAGCGTGGGCTCGGAGGCGACGAATTCCGGATCGGCCGGAAAGGAGCCGTGGCCGCAAAGCGTCTCGGCGAACGATGCCGTTGCACCCTCACAAGGAAAGCACTGGCCGTTCGCAAACAACAACAGCGATGATGCGTCCTGCTTGATGAAGGAGAAGCGGCTTGCCGGGTTGCGCAGCAGATGAACATCTCGACCCAGAATGATCCGCAGGTCTTCGAGCCCGATCGGCTGCTCCGGCCGCCAGTCGATCTCCGGGTATTTGGGTGTCGTGCTGTATCGCCCGAACCATTGGGCAAAAGCGTCCCGGTCGAGCAGTCGTTCGGTTGCCAGCGCATGCAGCCGGGCGATGGCTGCGGCCGAGATCTCGCCGGAATTGTCCTGAGCGGGCAGGGCCGGGTCGGTGTAGCGATCATCCGCATCAAGGCCTTCCAGCACATGCTCGGACCAGTTGACGATCAGCTCCTCTCGCGAAGGTGCGCGGAAACCGATGGAATAGGTCATGCAATCGCTACCGACAGCAGTGCCGTTATGCGCAAGGCGAGGCGGCACATAGAGGATGTCCCCCGGCTCCAGGATCCACTCTTCGACCGGATCAAAACGGGCAAGCAGGCGCAAATCGTCGTGCGGCAACAGCTCGGTCGTCTCGTCGCAAAAGCCGCCGATCTGCCAGCGGCGCTTGCCGAGCCCCTGGACCAGGAACACGTCATATTGATCGAAGTGCGGCCCCACGCCGCCCTGATCGACCGCATAGCTCACCATCACGTCGTCCACCCGCCAGTTGGGGATGAAGCGGAACGGCTCCAGCAGCGCGGCCACGGCGGGAACGTGGTGATCGACCGCCTGGACCAGCAGAGTCCAGGGCTCGGCGCCAAGCTTGCCGAAGCGGCTGGGGGCTAGCGGACCCTGTTCCAGCTCCCAGCTTGCCTGCGACTGCGTGATCAGGCGCGATTCCACCTCGCTCTCACATGCCAGCCCGGCGAGCTCGTCCGGCTCCAGCGGGTTGCTCCACGACGTCCATGCACCTCGGATCAGGAGCGGCTTCTTCTGCCAGTACTCGCGCAGGAACATCCCGACGTGGAAGTGCTCGAACTCCAATGCCATCAGGGTTGCGCTTGTTCTGCGGCGGCCATCAGGTCCATGAAGCCTCGGGCAGCCTCTCGCTCCGCTTCATTCTTTAAGCTGACATCAAGATCGGGGGCGGCGCCCATCAAGAACAACAGCGACCACAGCGCGAACCGCTTGCCGCGGTCCTGTTCCAGGCCGAACTCGACCAGGAGCCGCTCCATCCCGGCTGATTGCACCTCAGGAGTGATGTCGGAGATGTCCGAAGTGCCGAAGTAGCGTCGTAGCAGGTCATCCAGGTCCATTCCTCGTCGCTAGCCGTCTGCGGGCCCAGCGCAAGCCACGAACTGCGGATGCCCGGAAGGGTCTTCGAGAGCTCGGCGGCGAAACAACCGCAACGCTCGGCATGAAGTGGGACGCCGTCGACGAGCGGGGGATCGGGCGTGCTCAGGGCATCCGGCAAATCGATCATGGCCGCCATGCTTCCGCGCCCATCTTCGGGCAGGGATAAGCTGGTGCGCCGCTATCCAGGTGGCGACACGTTGCACATCCTCGAGCCGCACGGGTCGAAGGAGTGCGTGGACCCTGATCCCCTCTTCGCAGCAGCGTGCCGTTGCTGCCATGGGCCATGACCCGGCGCTGCCGGGCGATCGTACCGGATTTTATGGCTCCGGGCGTGGTTATGATGCCCATGCGTCGATTCCTCCATTGTAGCGCGCACTCCGCGATGCAGCGGCTGAACCCCTGCTGCGAACATGACCGATCCGGCAAGAACCGGGCGAACGGGAGGAAAATCGATGCGAATCAACGGGCGCTATGCTCTGCTTCTCGCCACCAGCACCTTGTCCTGGGCACAGCCGGCATTGGCGCAGGCGGACCAGGCCTCTGTCGATCTCGCCGGCCAGGAGGTAGCGAGCGCCGGGGAGAGCGAGATCATCGTCACCGGCTCGCGCACGATCACCGATGGCACCAACAGCCCGGTGCCGCTGACCGTCGTCTCCGCCGAGACATTGCAGGATGTGCGCCCGACCAGCCTGACCGAGTCCATCCAGGTGTTCCCGGTCTTCTCCGGCTCTCGCGGGCAGACGAGCAATGCCTCGGCGACGGGGGGCGTGGGCGCCGGCAACGGAACGGCCGCGCAGCTCAACCTGCGCAATATCGGGCCCAACCGCAACCTCGTCCTGCTCGACGGGCGCCGCGTGCCGCCCACCTCCATCACCAACATCGTCGATGCCGATGTCATCCCGCAGCTTCTGGTCGAGCGGGTCGACATCGTCACCGGCGGCGTCTCGGCGGTCTATGGTTCTGACGCGGTCACCGGCGTCGTCAACTTCGTCCTCGACAAGGATTTCACCGGCCTCAAGGGCCAGGCCTATGCCGGCGTCGCCGAGGAAGGCGATGGCGCGATGGTCGATCTCGGCCTCGCCTGGGGCACCTCGCTGTTCGGCGGGCGCGGCCATTTCGAGGCAAGCTATGAGTATCGCGACGACGAGGGCGTGAGCACCAAGTCCTCGCGTGACTGGTTCACCCGTCCGGTCGTGATCGGCAACGGCACCAGCATTCCCTACGAGCTGATCGAGTCCGCCACCCTTTCGAACAACCCCTTTGGCGGGCGGATTCTCAATTGCGGCACCGGCTGCGGGGTGACCGGGCAGTATTTCGCCAACGATGGCGTGCTCAGCCCGTTCGTCAACGGCACGACCTATGCCGGGACGGCGACGCAGAGCGGCGGTGCCGGCGGTTACCAGGACCACGTGCTGCGCGCATCGCAGCGGATGCACCAGGGTTTCGCGCGGTTCGACTTCGAGCTGACCGACGCGATCGACTTCTTTGCGATGGGCAGCATCAACGACAAGAAGAACGAACTGCCCGCTGACTACCTCACGCTGTCGAACGTCACGCTGAGCCGCGACAATCCGTTCCTCGCGGCAGAGTATCAGGCGCAGATCCCCAGCGAGACCTTCACCTACGGCCAGTTGTTCACACAGGCCGGCCGGCTTACCCCGGTGCCGGAGACGCGGCAGTACATGGCCAGCGCCGGTCTTTCGGGCGGGCTGGGTACGTTCGACTGGAACGTCGCCTATATCTACGGCGACGCTGAACTCGAGACGACCTTGTTCAACAACGTCAACCAGCAGCGGCTTGCCGCGGCGCTTGACGTGGTTACGGGGCCGGACGGGCAGCCCGTGTGCTACGCCTCGACCGTCGGCAGCGACTATGCCGACTGCGTCCCGCTCAACCTGTTCGGGCCCTCGGCAGCCAGTGCGGCGGCGATCGACTATATCGCTGACGACACGACTTACCGGGCGCGCACCCGCCAGCACGATGTGGTCGCCGACATTGCCGGCGAATTGTTCGCCGGCTGGGCCGGCCCGATCCGTGGCGCCCTTTCGGGCGAATGGCGTCGCCAGACCTTCCGGTCGGAAAGCAATGCCGAGCCGACGCAATATGCCGATTGCACCAATCTGCGCTACAATTGCCGGGCCACCGGCTCGCGCACGATCCTCTACAACAACACCTTCCCCTCCTCGGATCTGATCTCGCAGGACGTGCTGGAGGGGGCGGCCGAGATCAACGTGCCGCTGCTGCAGGGCCTGCCGATGGTCGAGGCGCTGACGGTCAACGCCGCGGCGCGCTACACCAGCTACGAGACGGTGGGCGATTACTGGACGTGGAAGGTCGGCGCCGACTGGGAGGTGTTCAACGATTTGCGCCTGCGCGGCACGATCTCGCGCGACATCCGCGCACCCACGCTGAGCGACCTGTTCGCCCCGACCTCGGTCGTGGTGGGCAGCTACACCGACCTGCTGACCAACACGACCGCGCTGACGCCCGGCATCAACGAGTCCAACACGGAGCTGACGGCGGAGATCGGTCACACCTGGACAGTGGGCTTCGTCTATAGCCCGTCGTTCGCACCGGGTGTGAGCCTCTCGGTCGATTACTACGATCTGCGGATCGAGGATGCGATCACGACGGTGCAGGGCTTTGCAAATTCCACGCAGAACGGCTGCAATGTCGATAACGTCCAACTCTATTGCGACCTGATCGTGCGCAACGCCGCTGGCGCCGTGACCGATTACATCATCCGCCCGGTCAACCTGTCGGAGATCAGCACCTACGGCGTGGATGCCGAGCTTGGCTATAGCGCGACCTTGTTCGGGCGCCCCGCCTCCGTGCGTGCGCTCGCCGCATGGCAGCCGCACATCTATTACCGCCAGCCTTCGGTGCCGACGCTCGACCAGGGAGGCGTCGCCTTCGGGTCGAGCGGGCTGACCGCCAGCCCCGAATGGCGGGTGACGGGCACCGCCAGCGTCTCCCCAGTGGAGAACTTCCGTGTCGACCTGCTCTATCGCTGGCGCAGCAGCCTGGCCGTATCGAGCGTGGAGGCGAACTTCGCGGCTGGCGACGACCGGATCGACCCCTATGGCAACCTGTCGCTCAACCTGGCCTGGCAGGCAGAGGACGATCGGCTCGGGCAGGCGGAGTTCTTCGTCAATATCCAGAACCTGTTCGACACCGATCCGGCGCTTGCGAACGCCACGGGCAGTGCGAATTCCCCAGGCGGGTTCAACGGCTATGTCGTTCTGGACGATCCGATCGGGCGCTACTTCACCTCCGGCGTGCGCGTCCGGTTCTGACCAATGGGGTCGCACCACCCATTGCTGGTGCTCGCCGCCGCGGCAGCGTGCGCCCTGGCCGGCCCGGCGGCTGCACAAACCCACGGCGCCGCGGCGCCGGAGGGCGCGGTATCGACCGAGAGCGGCCTGCTGAAAGGGGTGGCGGGGCGCGACCCGGCGATCACCGTGTATCGCGGCATACCCTTCGCGGCGCCGCCGGTCGGCGCGCTGCGGTTTCGTCCGCCGCAGCCGGCCGCCGCGTGGCAAGGGGTCCGCAGCGCCGAGCGTTTCGGCGCGATCTGCCCGCAATTCGGCGCGGCCGCCGAACGCTTCCCCATGGACGAAGACTGCCTGACGCTGAACATCTGGACGGCAGCGCCACCAGGCGAGACTGCGGCGGCACTGGGCGAGACTGCAGCGCCACAGGGGGAGGGCGGCCGACCGGTCTTCGTGTGGATCTATGGCGGCGGCTTTGCGGAGGGGCATGGCTCCGATCCCACCTTCGATGGAGAGGCGCTTGCGGCGAAGGGCGTGGTCGTCGTCACCTTCAACTATCGGCTCGGCCCGCTCGGCTTCCTCGCCACGCCTGAACTGAGCGCGGAGGCGGAGAACGGCCGGTCCGGCAATTACGGCATCCTCGACCAGATCGCGGCCTTGCACTGGGTCCAGCGCAACATCGCGGCGTTCGGCGGCGACCCTGCGAAGGTGACGATCGCCGGCCAGTCCGCCGGGGCAGGATCGGTGCAGTTCCTGGCCATGTCGCCATTGGCGAAAGGTCTGTTCCGCGCCGGCATCGCGCAGAGCCAGGTGCGCGATCCGCGCGATCCGGAACTGCGCTATCTCGCAACATCGTGGCGCCCGCGCGCTGCGGCCGAGGCGGCCGGCACCGCATTTGCTGCCGACAAGGGCGCCAAGGGCGTGCGGAGCCCTGAGCAACTGCGCGCGCTTCCCTGGCGCGATGTCCTGCGGGGAAGCGAGCGCGTCTCCGACACGACGGTGGACACCGGGAGCACGGCCAAGCCGCCGCTGTTCCGTCCCGTCGTCGATGGCGTGGTCATCCCCACCGGCTTTGCCGATGCTCTTGCGGCGAAGGCCTATGCGCCGATCACCGTCGTGGCCGGCAACAATCTCGACGAGAGCGGCGCCGTGCCGGAGACCTCCTTCGCCGCGCGCCGGGCGGACCCGCCCGGGCCGCGTGCCGGTCTGCCGCCCACCAACGTCACTCTGGACGGCTATCGCAGCTGGGCGGCGGCGAAGTTCGGCGATCTGGCCGAGGACTTCCTGCGCCTTTACCCTGCTGCCGACGACGACACGGCGGCACGGGCCAGCAATCAGGCGATGCGCGACAATGCACGCGTGTCCACATGGCTGTGGGGCAGGGCGTGGAGCCAGCAGATCGGCGCGCCGCTCTACACCTATTACTGGACCCACGCGCGGCCCGGACCCACGCGCGACATGCGCGGCGCCTTCCATGGCTCCGAGCTCAACTACGTGTTCGACAGCCTCGATGCGGTGGAGAACGATTGGACGCAGGAGGACCGTCGCATCGCCGATGCGATGTCGACCTATTGGGCCAACATCACCAAGCACGGCAATCCGAACGGGGCGGGGCTTCCCGGCTGGCCCGCCTTCGATCCGGACCGTCCGCTGGTGATGGAAGTCGGTGACGCATTCGCTCCGATGGCAGTGGCTGAGCCAGCGCAAATCGCCTTCTGGCAGCGCTACCTCGCGACGCAGGATGCCTGGTGAGCAGGGGGCTGGGGCAATGATGATCGGGCGACTGGCGCGGCTCGCTTCCGGCGCGTTGCAGGGGGCTTGCACCCTCCTTGCAAGCGCGTTGTGGTTCGCGCCGGCGGCGGCGCAAAACCCGTCGGATGCCGCATCGCAGGAGGCACAGGCGGCGATCACCCGCAGCTTCGTGCGGCTGGCAAATGGCGTCCCGGCCGTTCTTTACACCCCGGCCGCTCTAATGGCCAAAAGCCGCATCGCCGTGTTCGCGATGCACTCGAATGCCGACTATCTCGAATTCTCCGCCTGCACCGAACTGGCGGCGCGCGGCTATCGGGTGCTGTGTGCCAACAACAGCCTCGGCAAGGCGGGCACCTTCCAGGAGGGGCAACTCGACCGCATCATCACAGAAGCGAAGCTCGGCGTCGAATACCTCCGCGAGCAGCCGGGCATCGAGCGCGTCGTGCTGTTCGGCCATAGCGGCGGCGCCACTCTGATGAGCGCCTATCAGATGATCGCCGAGCAGGGCCTCGCCGCCTGCCGCGGACCCGAGAAGATCCACCAGTGCCCTGACGATCTCGCCGGCCTGCCGCCTGCGGACGGAATGCTGCTGATCGATTCGAACTGGGGCCAGGCCACGATGTCGCTGCTGAGCACCGATCCGGCGGTCACCAGCGAGCAGACCGGCTATGGCCTCGACCCGTCGCTGGACCTGTTCAACCCGGCCAACGGTTTCGACCCGGAGGGCTCCCGTTACGCGCCGGAGTTCGTCGCGCGGTTTCAGGAGGCGCAGGGGCAGCGCGTCAACCGGCTGATCCTCGAAGCGCAACGCCGGCTGGGCCAGATCGCAGAGGGATCGGGGCGCTACAGCGACGACGAGCCAATGACCATTCCGGGCGCTTCGCTGCTGGGCTTCAACAACAAGCTGTTCCCGCAGGATACGACATTGCTGTCGCGCACCAAGGGAGCGTGGCCTTTGATCAGGGCGGATGGCAGCATCAGCAAGCAGGTCATCCAATCGGTGCGGGCGCCTCGGAACATTGTCTCGCGGACGGAGAGCATGCGCGGCGCACTGGCGACGACGGTGCAGGGGTATCTCAGCACCTATGCCATCAGGACCACGCCAGACTACGCCTATGGCGCAGAGGGTGTCGAAGGCATCGACTGGGACTCGACCTATGCGGCGACGCCTGCGAACGTTGCGCACATCTCGGTCCCGCTGCTCGCGATGGGGATGACCGGCGGGTGGGAGTTCCTGGCAGCCGAACTGATCCACGAGCGCGCTGCCAGCAGCGACAAGACCCTCGCCTTCGTGGAAGGGGCGGATCACCTTTATCGGCCCTGCACGCAATGTGTTGCACCAGCCGATGAATACGGGGACACGGTCCGCCTGACCTATGACTACATCGACGCGTGGCTGTCCCGACCCGGGAGGTTCGACTAGCGACGCTGCAGCGAAACGAGCTCAGCCCGTGCGTTGGTCGAACACGGCGCGACGGCTTTATTCCTTCATGCGGACTATACCTTCTCGTTTTGCGCGCCGGGCAACCCTTCTCTTGTGCTTCAATCACGTCATCTGAATGAGTGAGAAACGCGTTCAATGGAGCGCGTGATTTAGCATTTCCCCAGAACTGTCCGCTGGAATAGAAAGCAGCCTTTACCGTTCGTCTGCCGGTAAGGCGCCAGACCGCAACCGGCTCAATTCCAGCCGAATGGGAAGCTGGGCGAGTGCCTTGTTTTGCGAAGCGCCAACGGCGTGGATGTGCGGAAGCGGGCCGCCCGGGCCGCGTTGGGCGCCCGGGATCGGGTACTCGCCGCCGCGACGCTGCCGGGCAGGGGCCGGCCAGGAAGCGCTTGGTCACTGTCCGGCTGCGGGAAGGCAGTGCGGAGCCTGGGCTAACTGACTCCCCTCGGGGCTCCCGAACTGGCTTGGCTGCGCCCGCGCTGCGCCAACGGGGCAACTCGCCAGATCGTGTTGGAGAGGTCGTCCGCCACGATCAGCGCGCCGCGCGGGTCGACACTCACACCTACCGGGCGGCCTCTTGTCTTGCCGTCCGCTCCCATGAAGCTGGTGACGAAGTCGATTGGCTGGCCCGCCGGCCGACCGCCGCGGAAAGGCACGAAAACGACCTTGTAGCCGGAGGGAGTTCCTCGGTTCCAGCTGCCGTGCATGCCGACGAACGCCCCGTTTGCAAACTGCGAACCGATGGCGGGGCTGGAGAAGGCGAGACCCAGCGGCGCCGTGTGGGAGCCGAGGCTGTAGTCAGGACGCACGGCAGAGGCGACCATCTCGGGCTTCTTGGGCTGCACGCGTGGATCTCGCCCCAGCCTGCGGGATCGGCGATGTTCATTGCTGGCAGGAGGCCGCAATGGGGCTGTGGAAGCTGCGGCGTAGCGCCGTATTCCACGGGATCGCCCTCACTGCTGCCGCAGGCGCAGAGCAGCACGGTGGCTGCCATCGCGGCGGTGAGGTGCAAGCCTCCCATGTCGCCTCTCCTCGGCCACGAGCCGAATAGGCGGCCCAGTTCAGGGCAACTGCGAGGATCAGTGTGATGACCGAGAGGAGCAGGGCGCCCGGCATGGCTGCCCACGCGTCCTTCGCGAGCTGAAGCGCGGTTATCAAACCCAAGGCGAATGTCGCCAGCACCAGGCCCACGTGGAGCCATCTTCGCCGACCACGGCTGGTGAAGAGTTCCACGATCGCCCACGCGAGGGCCAAGCCCACGAACACCAAGCCTCCTGCGATCAGCCAGGACGCGAAGTTCGTCCACTGGATCTGATAGGTGGATGCATAGGCTCAGTTGCTGAGAACAGCGCCCAGAGATAATGGAATTGGGGAAGCAATCAAAATCGCGTGCAGAGGGTGCATCGGGCGGTTCGCTCTTACGCCTGCTCTGTCCTGCATTCAGGGAAACGCTCCTGCCTTACCAATGACTTCGCCCACAGCGAAGGCGCGCGACGGGCTCGGTTCACTGCCCGGGAATGAAAAGGACCCAAGCGCTAATGCAGATTGGCACCCTCGAGTTCCGCACCTCGGCGCCTCGAGGTCGGCTCTGTCTGGTGCCTCCCTGGAAGCGGACAGCCTTCGTACGGCCCAGTTCCAGCCGCCAAGCAGCGCCCGGAAAAGGTCCGTTACAAGTGCCCTGTGGAGACGTTGCGGACCAGTGTGGGAGGGCTTGGAAGCAGTCCTCACTCAGAGGACGCAGCACGAGGGACCGGGTGGACGCGGCGGGCATCACGCTGGTTGATAAATTACTGTTCAGCGACGATCTGACGCGGGCACTTCGCAGCATGATGGAGCAGGAGGGGAGAGCGTGACGGGCGGGGGCGTGATGACCGAGGCGGAGATCGCCCGCGTGGTGCCGGCCTTCTACGCGAAGGTGCGGCAGGACCCGATGCTTGGCCCGGTCTTCAACCATGCGATCGGCGATTGGCCCGAGCATCTGGAGAAGCTGCGGGCCTTCTGGTCCTCCGTGATGCTCGCCAGCGGCCGCTACAAGGGGCAGCCGATGCCGGCGCATGTGCGGCACGCGGGGCAGATCACCCCCGCCGCCTTCGCCCGCTGGCTGGAGCTGTGGGGCGAGACGACCGACGAGCTTCTGCCGGCGGATGCAGCGGCGGCCATGCAGGAGAAGGCGGTGCGGATCGCGGAGAGCCTCGCCCTCGGCATTCAGTTCTACAAGAATCGGCAGGCAGAGCTTGCGACCGGGGCGGATGGAGGCCTTGCACGATGACGAACGATCCTGTTCCGCCGGCCAGCCGGCTTCCCGAGGGGCTGGAGCCCTACAGCCGCACCGCGACCTTCACCGAGGAAACCATTCCCGCCGGCCTGCGGAAGGACCATACGACCAAGGCGGGGAGCTGGGGGCTGATCCGCGTCGAGCAGGGCGTGCTGCGGTATCGGGTGACGGATCCGCGCCGCGTGCCGATGGAGCGCGACCTGACGCCGGAAACGGAAGCCGGCGTGGTCGAGCCGACGATCCTGCATCATGTGGAGCCGATCGGGCCGGTCCGCTTCCACGTGGAGTTCCTGCGGCAACCCGCCCGCGCTCTTCCGCCCTGCCGGCACGAGGAGTTGGCGGAGCAGGAGAATGGCACGCGTTCCAGCCCCTAAGAGGTTCAAATCGCCGCCGATCGGTGCCACCGGCCACTTATGCTTAGACTGATACGCCGGCTTCCATCGACATTCGCCCGCGTGGTGGCGGGGGAATGGCTGCGCAATGCAGCCGGTGCATTGATCGGCATCGCGGCCACGGGCGCGGTGACAGCGTCGATAGCGGGCCCTTCATCGGGCCTGCCGATCCTGATGGCGCCCATGGGGGCGTCCGCCGTGCTGCTGTTCGCGGTGCCGGCCAGCCCGCTGGCGCGGCCCTGGGCAGTCCTTGGCGGCAACGCCCTCTCCGCGGCGATCGGTGTGGGGATTGCCCTGTCCGTGCCGTCACCTGTTCTGGCGGCGGGCCTGGCGGTCGGCGCAGCGATCGCCGCGATGTCGCTGCTGCGGTGTCTGCATCCTCCAGGTGGCGCGTGCGCGCTGACGGCAGTTCTCGCCGCCCCGCAGACGATCGAGGAAGGCTTCCTCTTCGTGCTCGCGCCCGTGGTGGTCAACTCGGTGCTGCTGGTGATCGCGGCCATCATCTGCAATCGGGCGCTGGGCCGATCCTATCCGCATCACGCCCACGCCACGCAGCATCCGCATCTTCCCGCGCGTCCCGCGAACCTGCTGACCGAAGCGGATTTCGACGCGGTGCTCGCCGATTACGGGGAGGTGCTCGACATCAGCCGCAAGGATCTCCAGATGCTCTACCAGGAGCTCGTCAGCCGTGCGGACGACAAGCGGGGGAGCCAGCCACGTTGAGCGTGGTCGAATGCGTCGCGACCGAGCCGCTCCCGCAAGGCTGGTGCGATCGGGAGAAGCCGCCAGCGCGCCGCGGGAGTCGGCGAGGGGCAGTCATTATGGCTGAAACGCTCCGACCTTCCGCAAGGGGCTGGGGCACGTCGATCCAGATGCGCGCACTCAGTCCTGTCGGCGGATCCGGCACCATCAGGCTCAGCGGTCCCCCGCAACTCATCCACGCTATTCTTGTCGTATTTCGCAGGCCGGAACGAACAAGGGGACCCGCCATTCGGTCGTCCGTGGTGATGGTCACGACGTGCGTGAAGCCGACCATCAGCTGCGGATGGAAGCGGACGAGCTCGTGATGATGGCGCCGGTCCTTGGGGCAGAAGGCGCCGCGGGTCAGGACGACGACCATGGTCTGGTCGCTCTGAAGGTCTGACAGCCGCCGCGGCACCTTCGTGTGATCGGGAAGCACGTAGTCGGGAAAGCGGGAGCCCGGCACGACGTCGTCACGCCTGTCTCTCTCCTCGCGACGGCTGGATCGCCGCCCATCATTGCGGCGGCGGGTTCTCCTGCGCGAAGGTGCCCATCAGATCGCCCTTGGCCAGAACATGGCCGTCCATTGCCGCCAGCAGCTCCTCGCGGCTGGATCCCGGCAGCAGATTCAGCACCGTGTCGAGCGCGAACAGCTGGAAGTGGTAGTGGTGCGGCGGATCGCCCACTGGCGGGCGAGGACCAAAGTATCCGTTCGAGCCGCGCGTGTTCCGGCCCTGGCGCAGGTTCATCAGGTCCGGCACCTGCGGGGTGGTCGGCACCGCTTCGGGCAGGGCGGCAAGGTTCGGCGCGATGTTCCAGGCGACCCAGTGGACGAAGGGCTTGGCCGAGGAGGCGTCCGGATCCTCCATCAGCAGGGCGAGGGTCCGCGTCCCGGCCGGCACGCTTGTCCAGCTCAGCGCCGGCGAGACGTCCTGGCCATAGGCGCTGAAGGTGAGCGGGATCGTTCCACCGGCGCGGAAATCGCCGGTCGCCACCTGCAGCGTGCCGCTTGCTTGCGTTTCTGGCCGGTCCATCGCCAGCGCCGTGCCATTGGGCCGCGGGTCCAGCGGCACCGGCTCGGCCCGCTGCGGCTTCGGCAGCTCGGCGCCGGCCGCTCCCCGCCCGTCATAGCTGACGCGGTAGATCACGCCATTCACATCGTCCGAGAACAGCAGCGCGCCATCCTTCGCGACCGCCACGCCAACTGGCCGTCCGCTCTGCGCCGGGCCGCCTCTCCGCTCGGCTTGCAGAAAGCCGGTCACGAAGGGTTCGATCGCGGCCGGCTGGCCATCGGCGCCGAAGCGGATACGCGCGACTTCGTAGCCCGACGGTTCGCGGCGGTTCCATGATCCGCGCATCGACACAAAGGCGTTGCCCTGCTCGCTCGCCGGGAACATTGCACCGCGGTAGAACGCCATCTGCATCGCCGCCGCATGGGGGTCGTAACCGAGCACCGGGCGCTCGCTCATCCGGTCCCAGTCCTCCATGGTCAGGCCGCCCGGCGGCTCGTCCTGCGGGTTCCAGCCGCCCATGCCGTAGATGTAGGGCCAGCCATAGGCCTTGCCCGGCTGGATGTGGTTGAGTTCCTCGACCTGTTGCGTGTCGCCCAGCCAGTCGATCCCCTGGTCCATGCCCCACAATTCGCCGGTGCGCGGATGCCAGCCGAAGCCGATCGTATGGCGCAGCCCGCTGGCGAAGATCGAGCGGCTGCGCCCGTCGGCCCGCATGCGCAGGATGGTCGCGCTCTCGGGGCTCGATTCGTCGCAGGCGTTGCAGGTCGATCCGATCGACACGTAGAACAGGCCGTCCGGCCCCTTGTTGATTTCGCGCGCGCTGTGCTGGCCGGTGGCGGGAAGGTCGCCCACGATCTCCTCGAGCGGGCCGAAGCCGCCGTCGCCGGAGATGGCTGCGCGAAAGATGCTCGAGCCGGCGACCATGTAGGCGAACCCGCCGTCGAGCTCGATCCCGTGCATCAGCGGCCGACGGGCGACGGTCCGCCGCTCGTCCGCCACGCCGTCGCCATTCGTGTCGCGCAGCAGCAGCACGTCGCCCTCGGTGCGGCGGGTGAGGTACACCGTGCCGTCCTCGGCCACCTCGATCATGCGCGCATTGCCGAGCCCCTCGGCGAACACAGCGATGCGGTAGCCCTCCGGCACGCGCAGCGAGGAGAGATCGGGATCGATCCGCTCCGGCTCGACGATCGCTCCGTCGACCCGCACATTCGCGGCGCTCGGCTGCGGCAGCTGCTGTCCAGCAGGCTCGACCGGCCGCCCGCCGACGGCTCCGGACTGCGCCAAAGCCGGCGCAGCAACCAGGCCAAGCGCGGCGGATACGAGAGCGATCCGCGTCATAGAAGTTCCCTGTTTTGCTTGTGTCGGACAAGCGCTGCCGCCCATTTTCAGTTCCCCACCAGCGAGGCACCCGCGGCGGTGCGGCTGCGGTCCGGTTGCTCGTGGCTGATTCCGCCGGCGGTGCGCTTGTGCCATGTCCGGAACGGGTACGCGGGCCGGCCCCTCGATCGGGAGCAGCGCACGGGAGCCCGCTTTGCGCGATCCACATGCGGGGTTTGGCGCATCGGGCGAGGACTTGACGCATCGGCGGGCGCCAATGATCATCGGCGAGGCATCGGCAGCGGAGCAGATGGTGCGGCTTGCCCGGCAGATCGGTTAGGCGTGCGGGCGGCTTGCTGACGCGACGACCACCTCCACCGCCTTGTGCGCGCATTCGACCGCTGCCGGGGTTGTTGTAAGAACTTCTCCGTCCACCGAGACTTTCAGCCGGGGTTTCGTCTCGATGGTGAAGCGCTCCCCACGAAACTCTTCGGTCACAGCGTCTCGCGCCGGCAGCCTGCAAAGCCGCGCGAACCAGTCCCATACGAGCCGCACAAGGCTCTTGCCGGTGACCGCCTGGACGACAAGGGCGCCATCATCGATCGCCTCATCCTCGAGGAACGCGACCCCCGAGTGGAAGCGGCCGTTGAAGATGCGCACTTCCGTGGCCCACTTCCAACGTCTGTCAGCGCCATCGCTCACCATCAGCCTGAAGGGCCGGAAGTGCAGGAAGCACCGAACGGCCCAAAGGAAGTAGCCGAACCGCCCGAGGTAACGCTTCAGCTTGTGCGGGACTGTTTCGCCAATCATCGGAGAGATCCCGATCGATGCCGCATTGGCGAAGTAGTTGCCGTTGATCTGACCCAGATCGATCTTGCGCCTTTTGCCATTGGCGATCGTGCGGATTGCCCCCTCAAGGTCGAGCGGGATCTCCAGGGTGCGCGCGAAGCTGTTTGCGGTGCCAAGTGGCAAGAGCGCGAAAACGCATTCACATTCCAGCACCTGGTCGATCGTGCACGACAGCGATCCATCGCCTCCTCCGACGATCACCATGGGCGCGCCGCTTCTGACGGCATCAGTCACGGTGGGGACAAGGTCGCCAGGCTCGTGCACCGCATGCGCGGCGCTGAGGCGGATGCCCGCACTCTCCAGCATTGCGCGGGCCTGCTCGAAAAGCCGCTCACCCTTGCGCGAACGCACGTTGACCACGAGCACGGCTTCGCGGGGAACAGGTTTGCTTTCCACCTGCGAGAAATGCGCGACGGGACAAGGAGTTGCAGTTCCGCAATCGCCTGCTTGTTGTCTCCGCAGCCTCGGCGTGCACTCAGGCGGGGCTTGGCGTCGACTTGGCCTGCTGCCATTGGCGCGCCAAAGCGCAAGCACATCGGCTCGGCTTTGCGGTCCGAAAGCTTGGATTAGGGCTCTCCCGGTAGGCTTCGCGCCGCCGCGCAGGCTTGCCGCTTTCAACGGCTTTCACTTCGATATCGAAGTGGCGCGCACCGGTGAAGCCGAAGATCGTGCGCTTCACCTCCCGCGTGAGCGCCGGATAGCCGTAGCGCTTCTGAACACAGGGCGTGATCTCGAAGGTGCGGAAGGCGTAGATCTGGTCTTGCGGGCTGCCGCACCGGATCGATTCGGTCCCCGACAGAAAGCGGTCTCGCCAGAATGGGTGAGCAGCTTTCCGGTCACATGCGCCGCCTCCTCCGGGCGCGACATGAAGGGCCGTCACATCGAGCCCATCTCCGCATAGGGGTTTCCATCGTTCCGGCGCAGCCCGGCATCCAGACGGGCCTTGATCAGCCGATCGATGCCCTGCGGCCGATCCCGATCGTAGGGTCCTTCGGTGGCTTCCGCCTCGGATCCGGAATGACAGGTGAGAGAGATCAGGTCGGGGTTGTCGACCGCGGCCGTGCCTATGTCGCGCGGGCTCGAATATTCATAGGCCAGGCCGGGCAGCGGCAATCCCCTTGTGAGCGGCCACAATCTTGATCCCCAACGCGCGTGCCGGGTCGAACATGCGTCGGGCGCTGGGGCCGGCGAGGAAGATGGCGGTGTCGTCCGGCCCCGCATTGCGGATACATCTTCCATGCCGCGAGCCGGGCGAACAGCGCCTGGGCAGCATGTCGAAAAGGGGCGAGCGCACCATCGGGCGGCTGCTGATCATCGGCGGCGGTTCGGTGGTCCGGCAGGTGTGTCGCCGCGGTGCGCCAGCCGGCCCATGGCAGGAATGGATGCTGGCGCGCAAGCCGCGCATGCTCGTCTCGTTGGCGCTCGCCGACAAGATGGCGTGCATGGGCTGGGCGTTGCTGACGAAGAAGGGGGATCACAGGGCTCCGGCAGCGTCGCGGCGCAAGCCGACATCGAGGCCAGAGGCGTCCGCGACGTAGGCGGCCGAAGGAGGGTATGGGACGATGGTCCGCGCGGCGGGGTCGGAAGAACCAGTGAATGGCAGAGCGGTATTCAAGCGCGCAAAGCTGACGTGCAATTGGTCCGCGAACTCCCATACTGGCGCGCAGCCAAGATGCTGCTCAACGAGGCCGGGACAGATACCAGCATCCGACTACGTGCAGACCTGCCCTGATTTACTGCTTGCATCCGAAGGGGCGGTCACAGATGCCGGTCCGAGAAGCCGCGTGTGCCCGCGGTTCAGCGCGGCGACGAACGTCCTGCGGGCGCCGCCCGCCTGTCCTTACTTGCCCGCCTGAGACCGCGACATGCTGCTCGCCAAGCGGCAATTTTCCGCTTGGAAGGTGCTTCGCCCCCGAGTTGAGACTTGACCGCTCAGGCGGCAGACGCGACGCGTGCATCATGAAGAAGCTTGCTCGCACGGCCGCAGTTCTCTCGCTTGCGCCGCTCGTCTCGGTCGTTTTCCCGGCAAACATATCGGCTCAGGACGGCGCGGCCGCGCCGACCGACACCATGATGAACGAGCTGGCCGAGGAATATGACTGGGTCCGCCCGCAAGCGGACTTCGTACGCCGGACGGTGATGATCCCGATGCGGGATGGGACGAAGCTTTTCACGGTCATCGTCCACCGCAAGGGCGTGACGGACGCGCCGATCCTGCTGAGCCGCACGCCGTACGATGCGGACGGCATGACCAGCCGCAACCGAAGCCAGAAGATCGAGGAAGTGCTTCCGGTGGCGGACGCCGCGTTCGTCAACGACGGTTACATCCGCGTCTATCAGGACGTGCGCGGGCTCGACGGCTCCGAGGGCGACTACGTGATGAACCGCCCGCTGCGGGGCCCTCTCAACAGCACCGAGGTGGACCACGCGACCGACGCGTACGACACCATCGACTGGCTGGTGAAGAATGTGAAGGAGAGCAACGGAAAGGTCGGCATTACCGGCTCGTCCTATCTCGGCTTCACCTCGCTGATGGCGCTGATCGATCCGCACCCCGCGCTCAAGGCCGCCGTGCCGCAGAGCCCGATGGTGGATGGCTGGATGGGCGATGACTGGTTCCACAACGGCGCCTTCCGCACCTTCGGCTTCGATTACGACCTGGGGCAGACGGTCGGGAAAGGGGGCGGGGCGGTCCCCAAAGGCACCGGCGACGAATACACGGCCTATCTCGAGGCGGGCTCGGCGATGGATTACGCCAGCGCCTACGGCCTGCTCGACCTGCCGGTGGTCCGCAAGATCATGGAACATCCCACTTACGATGCGTGGTGGCAGGGCCAGGCCGTCGACAAGTTGCTCGGCGAACGGAAGCTGATCGTGCCGACGATGCTCGTGGTCGGGCAATGGGACCAGGAAGACAGCTACGGTGCGCCGGCGGTCTACCAGGCGCTGGAGAAGCAGGACGCCAACAACGACATGGTCAGCCTGGTGATCGGCCCCTGGCGCCATTCGCAGGTCAATTACGAGGCGCGTGAGCTCGGGCCGCTCAAGTGGGAAGGCGACACCGGGCTTCAGTTCCGCACGCGTTGGATGAAGCCGTTTCTCGACTGCCATCTCAAGACCAACGCGCCCGCCTGCGACACCCCGCCGGTGCTGACCTACGCCACCGGAGAGAACCGTTGGGAAGTCTCCCGGCAATGGCCGGCCGGCGCCTACACGCCGCTCTATCTGGGCGCCGATTTCGGCCTGTCCTGGACCAAGCCGCAGGCTGGCAGCGACAGCTATGTCTCCGACCCCGCCAAGCCGGTGCCGATGCTGCCGCGCCCGATCCACATGCAGGGCGAGGAGTGGCGCACCTGGCTCGTCCGTGACCAGCGCTTCGTCGACGGGCGGCCGGACGTCCTGAGCTATTCGACCGGCGTGCTCGATAGCCCGGTCCACATCAAGGGCGCGCCCACTGTGGACCTTCGCGCGGCGACGACCGGGCGCGATGGCGACTTCGTGGTCAAGCTGATCGACGTCTATCCGGAGGAGAACTCGGCAGACCCCGCCATGGCGGGCTATCAGCTTGGCATCGGCATCGAGATCTTCCGCGGCCGATACGTGCACGGCTTCTCCAGCCCCGCTCCGCTGGAGCCCGGCGCAACCTACGAGTTCAAGTGGTCGCTGCCCAATGTCGATCATGTGTTCCTGCCGGGGCACAGGATCATGGTGCAGATCCAGTCGAGCCTGTTTCCGCTCTACGACCGCAACCCGCAGGGCTGGGTGTCTTCCATCATGGAGGCCAAGCCTGCGGACTACGTCAAAGCAGCCCAGACGATCCATTGGGGCGGAGACGAACCGAGCGCTGTGTGGCTGCCGATCGCGCAGGACTGACGCTCCGGAGCTAGCGGCCGCCGAATCTTCAGGAATGGCGGGCACGAGGACGGGATCTCGCCGAACCAGCGATCGCGCGTGGGGTTCGCGGTGGACCAACCAGTGGATGTTGAACGAAGGGCAGCTTGGGCCACGGAAGCTCCCGCAAGCGGAAGGTCGGCAACTTGGCGCGATCCGAACCGAAGCGGCTGTCTGGTTTCGGGAAGCGCTGAAGCCGGCTGGTGACGAAGTCGCCAAGCGAGCGTTCCGGCGCAGTTCGCCGCCGGTGATCGCGCGGGCTGGCGTTAACCGCTCTTTGAGAACTCATCCTCTAGATGGTTAACACAAGGCGGCACGGACCGCCTGACCAGTACCTGCGGCGAAAGAAGCGGGGCTGGGGTCAGCGTCCTTCTAAGTGAGGCCATCATGGCTGGATCGCGATCCGGCGCGCGTGGAGCGCACCGCTCGAATGTGTTTGCCCGTGCCCTGGGCCTGCTCGCTGCCGAGCGCCGTGCCGCTTGGTCGATCGCGGCGGCGAGTATGATCGTAGGCTTGCTCCAAGTCGCCGAGCCGCTGCTGTTCGGGTCGGCGGTCAATGCGCTTGCCCGCGGCGCCGATCCGCTTCGCTATGTCGGTCTTTGGTCGGTCTTGAGCTTCATTGTCTTCGCGGCGGGGATCGTCGTCGCGCTCACGGCGGACCGACTGGTCCACCGGCGCCGGCTCGCCGCTGTGGCGAACTTCGTCGAGCACCTGCTGGCCTTGCCCCCCTCTTTCCACGCGGAGGCGCGGTCGGGTCGCATGCTGCGCGTCCTAAGCTCAGGCACGGACGCGCTGTTCAACCTCTGGCTGCCCATCCTCCGTGAGCAGTTGACCAACATCGTCTGTATTGCCGCGCTGTTGCCGGTGGCGATGGTGCTGAACTGGCGGCTTGCCATGGTGCTCGTGGGCTTGATGGCGGCCTATGTCGCCGTGGCTGTGCTTGTCGCGCGCAGGACTTCGTTGGGACAGCAGCGGGTGGAGGAGAACTTCACCAACGTCTCCGGCCATGTCGGAGACCTGTTCGGCAACGTCTCGGTGCTGCAGAGCTTCCTTGCGGTGCCGGGCGAGCTGAGCACGGTTCGCGGTTCGCTCCAGCAAGTGTTGGCCGCACAATATCCGGTGCTCAACTGGTGGGCGGTCGCCAACGTCCTCACCAAGGGCGCGTCGTCCCTTTCCATCGTGATCATCTTCGCAACGGGCGCTTGGCTGGCCGCGCATGGACAGGCAAGCGTGGGCGACATCGTGTCGTTCATCGGCTTCGCCACCCTGCTGATCGGGCGCTGCGATCAACTCACCGGCTTTTTCATGCGGACGCTCCTTACCCAACCGACGCTCGAGCTGTTCTTCGGCGTGCTCGACCAGGAGTCCACGATCGTCGAACGGCCAGACGCCCGCCCGCTCCAGGTGACGCACGGGCATGTCCGCTTCGAGCGGGTCAGCTTCCGTTATCCGAGCGGCTCGGGCGCGGTGCACGACCTCACCTTCGAAGCTCGCCCGGGCGAAACAGTGGCGATCGTCGGGTCCACGGGCTCGGGCAAGTCGACCGCCATGGGCCTGTTCCAGCGCGCCTTCGATCCCGAACGCGGCCGCATCCTGATCGACGGCCAGGATATTCGCGAGGTGACGCTCACCTCCCTGCGCGCATCGACGGGCGTCGTGTTCCAGGAAGCCGGGCTGTTCAACCGCACGATCGCCGAGAACATCGCCATGGGTAATCCGGCCGCCACGGCGGAACAGATCGAGGATGCCGCGCGCCTCGCCGGGGCCTATGACTTCATCATGCGCAGGGAAGGGGGCTTTCAGAGCCCAGTGGGAGATCGTGGCCAGGGCCTCTCCGGCGGTGAGCGCCAGCGCATCGCGATCGCCCGGGCGCTCCTCAAGAACGCGCCCATCCTGCTCCTCGACGAGGCGACCTCCGCGCTCGACGTGGAGACCGAGGCCAAGCTCCAGGTGAGCCTTGACCGCCTTCGGGCCGGCCGCACCACCTTTGTCATCGCGCACCGCCTGTCGACGATCCGGGCGGCGGACCGGATCATCGTGCTCGAACAGGGCCGCATAGCCGAAACCGGCACGTTCGAAGATCTGGTAGCCGCCCGAGGTGTGTTCGCGAAATTGGCCCAGGAAAGCGGCATCGTCGCCGCACCCCCGCCTGCTTCGGTACCTCATCTTCTGGCGGCCTGAGCCGGCCGGTATAGGATTGGCGGCTCTCGATAGCGCTGCGCTATCGAGCCAGAGGTCCGCTCGCTCGATTCTGTCCCGACGCTCCGCAGGCCCGGGTGGCGGCCTTTGGACGATCTCTGCCGGAACCGCCATTCGCTTGCATGTGAGCGGCCGGCAAGCACTTGCGCCCTCTTTGAGCGTTCAGCTGTTCATCGCGCGTCGCGCATCGGCCATCCGTTCGCCACGGGGCGTAGACCTTCGAACTCGCATGCTGTCGGCAAGGCGTCGTGGAGGAGAGAGGGGGGGGGCAGGGAAACTCGGCGGAGGCGGACGTGATCATACCTGTTGGGGGGCTGACAGCCGAGAAATGGGTCACCGAGAAAGCAAGTTCTGGACCGCGGAAGCCAGTTGATTTTGTGTATAGGGCTTGCCGAGCCTCGGAAGCCCGAGCTGCTCGCCCGCCGGAACCTCGGCAAATCCCGTTGCGAGCAGAATCGGCAGGTTGGGACGGATCGCGCGTGCCGCCTCGGCAAGCTGCGCCCCGTTCATGCGCGGCATCGAGAAATCGGTGATCAATAGATCGAAGGGTGCCCCGCTCTGCAGGTGCTCCAGCGCCTGCATACCAGAACTCGCCTCCACCACCTCGTGTCCGAGATCCTCCAGCATATCGACCGCACTCATGGCGATCAGCGGGTCGTCATCGACCATCAGGATGCACGCACTGACAGGATCTTGCGGAGCGTTCTGCTCGGCGGAGGGGGTCGCAGGGCTCGTCACGGCGGCTTGCGTCGCCGCCGGCAGCCAGAGTTCCGCACGCGTTCCTGTGCCGACGACGCTCCTCAGCCGCAACGCACCTTTAAGCTGGACGGCGAGGCCGTGTATCATCGAAAGTCCCAGGCCCGTTCCCTTGCCGACGCCTTTGGTCGAGAAGAACGGCTCCGTCGCCTTCTTCAGGGTCTCCTCGCTCATACCCTGGCCCGTGTCCGATACAGCCAGGCGCACGTAATTGCCGGAGGTGAGTTCGCCGTCGCCTGTAACGGAGTCGATCTCGATTGTGAGCTGGCCGCCATCAGGCATCGCGTCGCGGGCGTTAACCGCGAGGTTGAGGACGGCAAGTTCCAGCTGGTTGGCGTCGACCATTGCGACGGGAGGCTCGTCAGGAAGGACGAGGCTCAGTTCGATGCCACCGCCAAGAGAGCGCTCGAGAAGGTCGGTCATTCCGGTTAGCAGAACCGACAGGTTCCGCGGCTCGACATTGAGTTCCTGCCGCCGTGCGAAGGCCAGCAGGCGCTGGGTCAGCGCTGCACCACGCTGAGCCCCCTTGACGGCGCCGTCGATCAGGCGGGCCGTACGCGGATCATCGGGGAGATGTTTGCTCAAGAGTTCGAGGTTGCCGAGGACGGCCATCAGGAGGTTGTTGAAATCGTGCGCGACACCGCCCGTAAGCTGCCCGAGCGCCTCCATCTTCTGCGACTGACGCAGGAGCGTCTCGGTGCGTTCGCGCTGCTCGACCTCTGCCATGACGGCGCGATGTGCCGCTTCGAGTTCGGTCGTGCGCTCCACCACCCGTGCCTCGAGCGTCTCGTTCAGGCGCACGAGCGAGCCCTCGGCGCTTTTGCGGTCCGTGATGTCGGCAGATACCCCCACCATCTTGACGGCCCGCCCGCTGCTGTCCCGCACGACCCGCCCGTCGATCGCCACCCAGCGGATGGAGCCATCACGCCAGAGGGTCCGATACTCGATGGAGTAGTCCGCTCCCGAACCGACGCTGGCTTCGACCGCCGACTGCATCCGTGGGCGATCCTCGGGATGCACAAGGCTCAACAGTTCATCGTAGCCGAATTTTTCCTCGGCCGCGTAGCCGAAAGTGGCTTTACAGGTGGCCGTGGCATCCAGCGTCCAGGTCTCCAGATCGAGCTCCCACGAGCCCAGCCGCCCTGCCAGGAGCGCGGTCTGCAGCCGCTCCTCGCTCTCATTCAGGGCCACGATCCGTGCGCGCGCCTCGAACTGGCGCTGCCGTCCACGCGCGGCGGTGGTTGCTAGACTGACGAAGGAGGTCGCGTGGAAAGGCCGCTCAAGAAAAGAGACGTTCCGCAGAACCCTGGAGAGCCGGGCGGCGGCCGGATTGCGCTCCGGTCCCCCGCCGCGCTGCGTGAGAACGATGAACTGGAAGTCCGACCAAGGCGGCTGCTCGTCAAGTCTGGCGGAAAGCTCCCTGAGGTCGGCTGAGCGCAGCGTCTCCTCCGTGACAATGGCGAAGCTCGCGCCAGTGCCGATCTGCTCGACCAAAGCCTGGAGTTCAGCGCAGACACTCGGGTTGAACCCGCCCTCGCGCAGGATCGCTGCTGCAAGCTCGGCATCGCGCCCTTGAGGCGCGAAGATCAGGACGGCCGGCCCATCCACCTTAGCCGTCGTCGGTGAGTGCCTGGTCGGGCACACCGGGGAGGTCATCGAGCAGCGTGAGCACGCCGCGCAGAACCCCCTGAAAGTTCGTGATCGGGTCGCTGAGCTTCAGGCAACCATCGCCGATCCGGTACTCCCTGATCGTGTCCTCATGCCCGCCCGAGCGCTTCTTGATGACGGAGGCGGCTCGCCGCATCGTGCCGTACGCCTCGAAATAGCGAAGCAGGATGACGGTGTCGGCGAGGTACGTCAGGTCAACGGGCGCTTTCATGTCGCTGATCAGCCCGTGCTGGGCGACTGTCAGGAAGGTATTGGCTCCCTGACGGTTGAGGTATCGCAAAAGCTCATGGAGGTGGAGGACGAGCGATTTCTCGTCGAGCATCGCCATTTGGTAGCCGTTGATGCTGTCGATCACGACCGTCTTGGCCTCCGCCCGGTCCACCTGGTTGCGAACGCGATGGGCGAACTCGCCCGGCGACAGCTCCGCCGGGTCGACCTGTTCGATGTGGAGGAGCCCGGACTCCCTCATCGCCTCAAGATCGAGACCCATCGCCTTCGTGCGGTCGAAGAGGAGGCCAAGCTCCTCATCGAAGACGAAAATCGAGGCCCGCTCGCCGCGCGCAACGGCCGCGGCGACGAACTGGAAGGTGAAGGTGCTCTTGCCCGTGCCCGCAGGGCCAAGGATCAGCGTGCTCGAGCCCTGCTCGATGCCGCCGCCCAGGAGCGCATCGAGTTCGGGGATGCCGCTACTCACCTGATCGCGCGCAAACCCGGTCCGGTGCTCGGCGGCCACCAGACGGGGGAAGACGGAGACACCACCTTTGCGGATGATACAATCGTGGTACCCGCCGCGGAACGCCTGCCCACGATACTTGGTTATGCGCAGGCGGCGCCGCTCGGACCCATAATCGGGCGCGAGTTCCTCAAGCTTGATCACGCCATGGACAATGGAATGGACGGTCTTGTCCATCGCCTCGGAGGTGAGGTCATCGAGTAGCAGTACCGTTGCACCCTGACGGGCGAAGTAGTGCTTCAACGCCAGGAGCTGCCGACGGTATCGCAGAGAGCTCTGGGCGAGGAGCCGAATCTCCGACAGGCTGTCGAGCACCACGCGCTCGGGCCGTGCTCGCTCGAACGCCTCGTAGATGGCCTTGGTGGCTTCTCCCAATTCCAGGTCGGATGAGTACAGAAGGCTCTGCTCCCGGTCGGCGTCCAGCAGGGACTCGGGCGGCAGGAGTTCGAAGATCTCGATGCTTTCCGAGATCGTCCAGCCGTGCGAGGCGGCACCCGCGCGCAGCTCACGCTCGGTCTCCGACAGGGTGATGTACAGGCCCTTCTCGCCATTCTCCGCCCCCTCCAGCAGGAAGCGGAGCGCGACCGTCGTCTTACCCGTGCCGGGGCTTCCTTCGAGCAGGAAGACATTTCCCTTCGACAGTCCCCCCGAGAGGATGTCGTCGAGGCCGGGGACACCTGTCCGCGCCATCCGTGGCGGATTGTCGGCATTCATGCGAGATGGTGGCGCAAAAGCCCTCCTCGGGTGCGCAGCCCGTTCGACATGTTCGGGAGGATCTTTGCGCCCATGGCAGGCCGCGTAGTGCCATGCGCGACTGTAGGCAAACGGGATAGAGTTGAAGCACACCGCGCAGGCAAGGGAGATCATTGAAGGCAGCAACTCGGTCGTCGCTCCCGAGACCTGCCGGTCGGCAAGCGGCCAGCCTTGCCCATCCGGACGTGCGGTGCCGGGGCAGGCCCTCGGGTCCGCTCCCGGCGGACGCCGCCGCTCGACAAACGCATAGGAACGGCATGAAAGCCCGAGCCCACGCCGTTCCGAACCGTCGTCGCGCGCCGCGAAAGGCGATGAACTCACATGAGCAATCGTCCGATTTCGGGAGCCGTAATGGCGCCGCTGAACGGCGGCTTGTGGGGCTCGCCGCCGCTAGGCCATGTGGCAGGGGTGGGATCAAATTCGGGCATTCGAGCCGATCCGCCCGCTTTCTTAAACCGCCCTTCATCCAGGCGCCGCTTGTGGCATTTTCGGGTCTGCAAGCGGAACGGTGAGTCACGGGGAGCGCGCGGAGGCGAGCTGCAGTTCGCCCGGCTGACCGCCAAGCCGCAGGCCTCGCAAGTGGCGGGACGAGGTCCTGAATGTACGGGAGCGCACATCCCATGGTTTCGGACGCGAACAGAAGTATTCTGTGGGCTGCTTGCCTTGCCTCGTCCAAGGCGCCGAACCCTGCCATTGAAGGATGTTGTAGCTTGGCTCGTACAGTCGCTCTGTTGCCGTTCCTGCAGAAGTTGAAGAGTCACTCGCAGCTTACACCGATGGAGGAAGAGGCTCTTCTCTCTCTGCCGCATGAGATGGCCGCATTCGCGCCCGGCGATTGCATCTTTGAGGAAGGTGACCGTCCGGACCAGTGCGCCGTCATGGTGTCGGGGTTCGCTTGCAGGTACAAGTCGCTGCCCGACGGGAAGCGCCAGATCCTTGCTATTCACCAGCGCGGCGACGGTATGGACCTCCAGAATGCGCTCACGGTGCTGATGGACAACAGCGTTCAGGCACTCACCCACGTCGAAGTCGCTCTTGTTCCGGCCAGTGAGATGAACGGGCTGATCATCAAGAGTGCATCACTCGCGAGAGCCATGTGGATCGAGACGCTCATCGATGCCTCGATCCAACGCGAGTGGACGTTGAACGTTGGCAGCCGTGACCCCCGAAGCCGGATCGTTCACCTGCTGTGTGAGATCGGGGTCAGGCAGGAAGGCGCGGGGCTGGCACGACGCGATCATTACGCCCTGCCACTTACGCAGGAGCAGCTCGCCGACGCTACCGGGCTCACCGCCGTTCACGTCAACCGGGTTCTGCAGTCGCTTGTCGGCGAGGGGCTCGTCGCCCGTGACAAGGGCTCGCTGAGGATGCCCTCGTGGGATGCGTTGACGCAGGTTGGCCAGTTCACCCCCGATTACCTGCACCCGGTGCAGAACGCCGTCTAGCCTCGGCGCAGCTGGTCAGCCCTGCGCATCGCTGGCCATGTTCTTCCGGTCGCGGTCTGACCAAACGATGTCGATCGCGTCTTCGAAGTTGATACACTCGACGGTGCGCCCGAGCTCGTCGTGAATCACGATGGCTTGATCAAGCCGGAGGGCGCCTTCCTCCAGGTCAGCGGCCATGATCCCTCTTGCCCCTCTTATCGCCGCGCACCTCGCTGCTTCGATCGGCAGATCAAGAGCCTCTTCGTCCAGCATGAGTTCGTGGCCTGAGCGAATTTGCAGAAAAAAGAGAGGCATGCTGGCTCATTGCAACCGGCGGGAGCTCTAGGGTCTCTCAGTCCTCGGCGCCCGCTTCGTTGGCCAGGGATGGTGGCCCGATACGCCATAAAGGTCCGAGTTCCACCGGAGATTATACGCTAGCGCACATTCATAGCGCTGGCATCTCAACACTTGCGTACCATATCAGGGGCATCGGTTGCCTGCACCAGGGCGCAACCGGCTGAGAGTTTCGACGTGCTCCCGCCCCGATCCAGCGTGGGGCAGCATGTCTCTCTTACAATCCTCGACACCTAGTATGTTGCTGCGCTCGCTTGCGGGCGACGATTTCGCCCGCCTGGAGCCGCACCTGGAGCGCACTACCCTTTCCACCCGAGAGTCGCTCTATCGGCCCAACGAGCCGATAGAGCGCGTCTATTTCCCTGAGAGCGGCGTTGGGTCGATTACCGCGCTGCAAGAGGGCGGAGACCTGATTGAAGTGGGCCTTTATGGTCGCGAAGGGTTCTCGGGGAGTGCGGTGGTGCTTGGGGCCGAGCAATCGCCGCATGCATCGATGGTGCAGGTCGGGAACTTGACGTCCCTATCAATCAGTTCGGAGCGCCTGCTGCAGGCGTGCGACGAGAGCCCCCGCCTCCTTCGCCTGTTGCTGCGCTACTCGCAGGCGCTGAACATTCAGGCGGCGCTGACGGCAGCGTCCAATGCGCACTATGCTCTGCCGGAACGGCTCGCCCGCTGGCTGCTGATGTGCCACGATCGGGTCGACGGCGATCAGATTGAACTGACACACCACTTTATCTCGATGATGCTGGCCGTCAGGCGCTCCGGGGTCACCATCACCTTGCACACGCTGGAGGGAACCGGTGCGATCAGGTCCAAGCGCGGGCTGGTGCATGTCATCGATCGGGAGCGCCTGGAAGAGATCGCGGGCGATTCTTACGGCGAGGCCGAAGCCGAGTACCGACGGCTGATCGGTCCGTTCGGAAAAGGCCGTCACGGCATGGCGATCGCCAGTTCGGGGCAAGCGCTAGGCCAGTCTTAGGTGCAACCTCGGACGCCGGGCTGAGCGGGCAAGCCTCGCCTCTTCTGGCGGAGTGTGCCCGAACTGTGAAGCGCCGAGGTCCTCCTTGCCCACCTGTATGCGAGCAGGCTGCAGCGGCTCGGACTGCTCCTGGGCCGGGTTTATCCGCCAGAAGCCCATCGCTCCCTTCTCAATGATGCAGACCAGCTGCCCGTCGCGCCATAGCTCTGCCGGTCTGTGACCAGCCTGCTGCTGCGCAACCGCAAGAGCTTTTAGTCCATCCTCGGCTTCAAACTCGACCTGCTTCGCGCAACGCTGTGCGTCTCCATGCAACTTGAGGCGGTAGGCGTGCATCGCGCGCGGTCACTCCGATTCTGGCTTGCTTGGACAAGTTCATGAGAGCGCAAGTACGATCACCCGAACCTGCGCGGCCACATTAGGCTTGCCGGCCATACCCGCAAGCACATGTGCGCTTCCGAACAGTGATCTGGGGCACGCTCCCAAGAGGTCCTATGCCCAACTCCTGATCGACATATCCAGCGCGAGCCATCCAGTCCCTCCGCTCGCCGCGCGCATCCTGTTCATTCGAGAGCGGCCGGAACGACCCGTACCGCCTCACTGTGAGCGCGCCGTGCCCAGGTGCTGGCCGCGCTCACAGTGAATTTCAATGTGCTGGCCCGAGGTCCATCTCCCCGCAGAGCACCTCGGCACTCAGCAGCCACCGCGCGCTGCTGATCGCCTCCTTGCGCGCTGCGGCGAGGTCGACAAACTCAGCGCCTTCGCGGTCGGGAATGGGCCCGTCGGTTGTCAGCAAATGCAGATGGAACAGGGGCATTGCGGCTCTCGCTTCAAGGGCAAGAGCACATGCATCTCCCAGTTGCCCATCGCCCAGAATGTGCAAGCAATATCGGGGCTTTAGCAGCTCCGGGCCGCACCTCGCCCCTGTGTGCGCAACCACACGGTGGATCGTGCCCCGGCTCTCCCCTGCGTAGGAGCGGCCATTGTTCGCCGGTCTACCGGGCGCGAGCGACTGAGAGGACGCCTCGAGCTTTCGCCCTAACGGAAGCACGGCCATGTTCTCCATCGCTTAAGAGACGACCGCCACCTTGCTGTTGCGGCGGCTTTCATCTGACGATTACGGGCTGCTTGCGCCCCACCTCGAGCTGGCCGAGCTGCCGCTGCGAACCATGCTCGTCGAAGCAGGGGCACCCGTTGGCCGTGTCCACTTCATCGAACGCGGTGTCGTGTCGGTTCTCACCGCTGAGGAGGAAGGCGACCTTGTCGAGTACGGCCTGTTTGGCCACGAAGGGATGTCGGGCATGCCGGTGATGCTGGGCGTGCGGGAAACGCTACACTTTTCGTTTTTGTCCAGGTCGGCGGCGCCTTCTCCCTCCACCTTTCTTCCGACGCTCTGACCGCCGCCTGCCGGCAGAGCGAGACGTCGCGCGACCTGCTGCTGCCTTATGCCCATGCGCTTGCTGTAGAATCGGCCGCGACCGCCAGCGCCAATGCCCATTACGGGCTGCCCGAGCGGCTCGCCCGCTAGCACGCATCGGTTCATGGCGCAGAGGCTGGCGGTCAGGCGCTCGAGCGTGACTGTGACGCTGCACGCCCTGGAGGGGATAGGGGCGATCCGGAGCACCCGCGGGCTTGTGACCGTGCTCGATCGCGCCCGCCTGGTCGAGATCGCCGGTGAGAGCTATGGCAGCCCCGAACGCGAATATGCGCCGCTCATCGCGCCGTTCGGGAAAGGGTAGAGGCCTGGTCCAGTCCCGAGCGGAAGGTCCGCTAGGCACCGATGCAGTGCCGAAACGCGCTGACAGGTTTGCACCGTTTCAGAGCCTCGAGGTGGCACATTCGATCGGGCTCGGGGCCGGCGAAGTGCAGCTCTTGCCGGCCTGCGTGACGATGAGGCCGGTGCGACAGCCCGGTCAGGGTGATCGCTCCTTCGCTGCGATCGGCTCCTTGCGCTGCTTGGAAAGGCGAACTTCGTCGCGGGCAGTCTCCCTCGGTTTCCGGCCGTCAGCTTCGAGGTCGTCCTTCTCCTCAAGAGCGGCCGGTCATCACCCGTAATCAGAAGCGGCTCGATCGAGTGGAGCACGTTCCGCGTTGCACGCGTGCGCAGCTGCTCAGGAGCACTGCGGCGTTCCTTGCCTAAGGACCGACGAGCCGAAAAGAGAGGCTCGTCCGTCTCGTCGAAACCGTCCTGAAGCGAAGGCGTTAGGCTGAGCGGCGTCAACCGGTGTTGTTCCTCGAACCAACGACCGAGATCGCCTACGAACAGCAGGCGAAAACGTTCTATGCAGGACCGGGCCGACGCCTTTCTGCGACAACAAACCGTGCTCGCCAAATTCGGAGAGATGGCGCTCCGGTGCGACGACATCGACGTGATCCTGACGGAAGCCTGCCGTCTGATCGGAGAAGCGCTCGACACGGACCTGGCCAAGGTCATGTACCTCCTGGACGACTGCACCTTGCTGGTGCGTGCCGGCGTCCGCCGGAAGCCGGGCATCGTCGGGCATGTCACTGTGAGGGCGGAAAGGGCTCGTCCGAGGGATACGCACTTCGTACCGGAGAACCGGTTGCTCCGGACGATATCGAACATGAGCGGTAACCGTCCGGTGAGCACCGCGACGGCGTTGCTTCAGGCGGCGAGCGTTGCTCGGTGAGGCGGCCAGTTCCACGGCAGGAGTTCGTCGAGCCTGCTGGCAGGGTGATCGGCGATGCGGGCGAGGACGTCGGCAAGCCAGCCCTGCGGATCGATGTCATTGAGCTTTGCGGTCTGGATCAGCGTGTAGAGGATGGCGGCACGCTGGCCGCCACGGTCCGAACCGCAGAACAGCCACGCCTTGCGGCCCAGCGGCACGCAGCGAAGCGCCCGTTCGGCGGCGTTGTTCGTCAGGCAGATCCTGCCGTCGTCCAGGAAGCGGGTGAACGCCCTCCATCGCCGCAGCATGTAGTTGATCGCTCTCGCCAGGTCATGGCTGCGCGACAGCTTGGCCAACTGGACGGTGAGCCAGGCGTGCAACTCGTCCATCACGGGCTGCTGTGTTCCTGGCGCATGGCGAGGCGCTCACCAGGTGTCTTGCCGTTGATGGGGCGCTCGATGTCGAACAGGGCATCGAGGCGCTTCACCGCCTCGAGCGCGATCGGATAGATCATGCCGGTGCGCTCGCCCCGGCTCTTCCTGCGGGCCGCGCCCTCGACGTCGGCTAGCTCGAAGAACTTGCGCCGTGCATGGGCGAAGCAGCCGGCTTCCAGCACGGGCGCAGGTTGGCGACCGGCGGCGTAGAGCTCGTTGTAGCCGCCATAGGCATCGGCCTGCAGGATCCCCGACCAGGAGGCGAGATGGGCCCTGGGATGCTCGCCACGCCGATCGTGCGAGTAGTGGAACAGCGCGGCGGGCGGATCTCTGCCGGCGAACGGCCGGTCATCGCGCACATAGGTCCATAATCGCGCGGTGTCGGTCTTGCCCCTGGCCATCACCGGCACGGTCGTGTCGTCGCCATGCAGGCGTTCGGCGGCCAGCACATGCGCCTCGATCCGCCGGTAGAGCGGCATCAGCACCGCGGCGGCCGCGCCGACCTGGTCGGCGAGCGTCGAGGTGCTGAGCGGCACGCCCTCGCGGGCGAAGCGCTCGGCCTGGCGGTTGAGGGGCTGGTGCTGGCCATACTTCTCGAACAAAAGCATGGCGAGGAAGCTCGGGCCAGCCCATCCGCGCGGCACGACATGGAACGGTGCCGGTGGCTGCGTGATCGTCTCGCAATCGCGACAGGAGAACCTCTCCCTGACCGTCTGGACGACCTTCCAGCTGCGCGGGATCACCTCGAGCGTCTCGGTGACGTCCTCGCCCAGCTTCGCCAGGCGCGCGCTGCCGCAGGCGGGGCAAGAGCACGGCGCCGGGACGATTACCCGTCGCCCGGCAGGTGCTCGGGAAACGGCTTCCTGGCCGGGCGCCGGCGCTCGAAGGCGGTGACGCTGGTCGAGCGGGCCGCTGCGGCCTCGGCGGCGAGATCATCCTGGCCGGCATCCGCCTCGAGATCCTCGAGCTGCAGTTCCATCTGCTCGAGCAGGCGCCGGCTGCGTTCGGCGCTCGGGCCATATTGCTCGCGCCGCAGCTTCGCGATCTGCAGCTTAAGGTGGGCGATCAGCGCCTCGGTGGCGCTTTGCCGGGCTGCCGCGTTGGCCAACTGAACTTCGGCGGTCGCTGCGCGCTGCTCGGCTTCATCGGCCTTCCGGATCGCTGTCGCAAGCAGCGCCTTGAGCGCTTCGACATCGTCCGGCAGGGGCGAAGCTGCAGCTTCGATGGGCGCAAGTGAATCAGCATCCACGCGGCACCGCAAGGCCGAAATCGAGGCGGGCTGCGCCTATCCCGCGCTCTGTGGCCGCCAGCTATATTGCGGGTTGCGCCAGTCAATCCCCTCCAGCAGGCAGGCCAGCTGTGAGCCGGTCAACGACACCGTTCCCTCCTTCGCCGACGGCCAGACGAAGCGCCCCTTCTCGAGCCGCTTGGCGTAAAGCGACATGCCGATGCCGTCATGCCAGATGATCTTGACCAGCGAGCCAGACCGGCCGCGGAAGACGAACAGGTCGCCGCCGTGGGGATCGCGCCTGAGCCCCTGCTGGACCAGCAGCGCCAGTCCCTGCATGCCCTTGCGCATATCCGTGTGCCCCAGCGCGATCCACACCCGCGCTCCTGCAGGGATCACCGCAGCGCCTTCAGAACGGCCACCACTCGTCCCGGCGACGCCGATGTGAAGATGCTGACCCGCCGGCCGCGCGCCAGGTCGACGACGATCGCCGGGACCACGCTGGAGCTGGCCGCCGCACGGGGCTCGATCATCACCGCCTCGGCGAACCCGGGCTCCGGCGTCCCGTCCGGTGCCGGCTCATCGTTCGCGTCCAGGAACTTGCGCCGCCAAGTATAAATCAGCGAGGTCGAGACATCCCGGCGCCGCGCGACATCCGCGACGCTGGCACCGGGCGCAAACGCCTCCGCCAGGATCGACAGCCGCTCCTCATCAGCCCAGCGGCGCCGCCGCTCCGGCCCCGCAATCACCACCTGCCCCATCAACCGCTCCTAAGCGCGCTCGTAAGAGCACGCTTAAGACCGCTCGCTCACCACCCCCGCAAGGCGGCCCCCGCCGGATGATTACCA
>Ga0210040_10000506_pt1 | contig 64854 bp, 66 predicted proteins | sample CryGeyCG12114_NA_FD_185462 | JGI IMG/M metagenome (GOLD analysis project Ga0210040, IMG submission 185462) | Groundwater microbial communities from aquifer - Crystal Geyser CG19_WC_8/21/14_NA (SPAdes) (version 2) | ecosystem: Environmental > Aquatic > Deep subsurface > Groundwater | place: USA...
AGGTCGGGCAGCGTCCGACGAGCGAGCGCGAACGCCTCCAGCAGGTCGAGCGTCCCCTTGCGGGGCTCGATCCCGCCGACCGCGAGCACGTACCGCCCGAAGCGCGACCGCCAGGGCGCGGAGGCCGCCGGGTGGTGGGCCGCGGCGACGAACCGGGCGGCGTCGACCCCGTTCGGGATGACGACCGGGTGCAGCCCCCAGCCCGCCTCCACCTCCTCGGCCACCGCGGCCGAGACGCAGACGTGTGCGTGGGGGCGCACGATGGCGCGCTCGTGGCAGGCCACCAGCTCCGGTGTGGTGAACGTGTCGAGGTGGTGGATCGTCCGGACACAGCGCGGCACCGCGTTGGCGCTGATGCAGTCCTGGGCGTGCACGACGTCGTACGCGGTCCCGTCCGCGACGCGACGGGCGAAGGCCTCGCCCAGGACGGCGATGGAGCGCTGGATGCGTTCGCCGACGGTCTCACCCTCCAGGTGAGGCAGAGGAACGACCTGGACGTCGACCCGAGGGTCGACGGCGCGGAAGAACCCCTGGTCCCCGCTGCGGCCGAGGGTCCACACGGTCACCTCGACGCCGAGCGCCACGAGCGCCTCGGCCAGCGCGAGGGTGTGCACCACCCCGCCGCGCGGCTTGGTGGAGTAGGTCAGCAGAGCGACCCTCACTGCGGCACCTCGACCTCGTCCGGGGCGACGGACCGGTCCAGCCCCGCGTACGCCGCCGGGCGCCGCTCGACCAGGTGGTGCAGCACCCGTCGGGCCTGCGCGACCTCGGCCTCGACGTCCAGGTCCACGGTGGCCATCCCGCCCTTGGTGCCGGTGCGGGCCAGGGTCTGCCCGCCCGGCCCGACGACCTTGGCCTGGCCGAGGAAGCGGAGGTCGCCGAACACCCCGGTCTGGTTCGACGACACCCAGACGATCTGGTTCTCCGCGGCGCGGGCGGCGTCGTAGATGTCGAAGAGCCGCGACTGCCGGTCGTCGGTCAGCCGCTCGGCGCGGTTCGTCACGTTCGCGGGCCAGGCCGACAGCGCGGCGACGACCTGCGCACCGTCCAGCGCCAGCGCCCGGGCCGACTCCGGGAAGGTCTTGTCGTAGTCGATCAGCAGCCCCATCCGTCCGACCGGGGTGTCGAACGCGGCGAACGTGTCCCCGGCGGCGTACGCGGCGTACTCACCGAGCGGCTGGTGGACCTTCCGGTGCCGGCCCAGCACGCCGTCGCCGCTCACGCAGACGGCCGTGTTGTAGCGCAGCCCGTCCTCGAGCTCGCAGAAGCCGAGGCAGACCACGAGGTCGCCCGCCAGCCGGCACACGCGCTGCACGACCTCCGCGTCGAGGGCGAACGCGGGCGGCAGGTCCTGGACGCCTGCCGCGCGGGAGAGCCCGGCCGCCCACGGGAACTGCAGGTCCGGCACGTAGCCGCCGATCGTGGCGCCGGGCAGCACGAGGAGGTCGACCCCGTCGCGGCGCGCACCGTCGAGCATGGCCTCGAGCTTGGCCAGCGTGCGCTCCACGTCGCGGCCGAAGTGCGCGGCGACCGCGCCGATCCGGGTCACGAGGTCAGCCGGAGCCGCGCTGCCGGCCGAAGACGTTCGACCAGGTGGTCGACGACGTGCTCGGCGTCGCGGGTGAGCCCGGCGAAGCGGCCCGAGCCCCAGGTGTGCAGCCACGGCAGCCCGAGGAAGGCCAGCCCGTCGACCGGCGTGACCCCCCGGTGGTGGCTGACCATGCCCCGGCCGTCGAAGACGGGCACCCGCACCCAGCGGAAGTCGGGCACGAAGCCGGTCGCCCAGACCACCGAGGTCACCCCGGCCCCGGCCAGGTCGAGCGACTCGGGCTCCGTGGCCGGCCGCCACACCGCGGTGTAGCGGTCCTCGGTCGGTGCGGCGAGGCCGAGACGGGTGATGTGGCCGTCGATGGCGTCCTTGATGTCCTCGGCCACGCGGTCGGCGCGGTCGAGCGAGGCCTCCAGGGTCGGGGCGAAGGTCAGCCGCGGGCCGTCGACGTCGACCAGACGCCCGTAGAGCCCCATGCCCTCGAGCGCGAACCGGCGCAGGTCGATGTCGTGGCCGCCGTCGCGACCGGTCATGTAGTGGTTGGTCTTCTCGCGCTCCCGCAGGCCGCCGGCCGTGTTCTCGACGGCGACGTCGTAGACCCCCATCTCCTCCAGCCAGTCGATGCAGTCGCGCCCGCGGTAGCGCCGGGCGCAGCGCGGGGCGGACCCGACCACCAGGTGCACCTGCCGACCGGCGAGGTGCAGGTCCTCGGCGATCTGGGCCCCGGACTGGCCGGTGCCGACGACGAGCACGGCACCCTCGGGCAGCGCGTCCGGCCTCTTGTACGCCGACGAGTGCACCTGCACCAGGTCGGCCGGCAGCCGCTCGGCGAGCCGCGGCACGCGTGGGTCGTGGTAGCCCCCGATCGCCACGACCACCTGCTCGGCCGAGAGCACCGCCGGGCCCTCGGGCGTCTCCAGCTCCAGCACGAAGCCCCCGTCGGCGTCCTGCCGCAGCTCGCGGACCGTCGTGTGCTCGCGCAGCGGGGGAGCGGTGCGCCGGACGTACTCCGCGAGGTAGGCAACCGTCTCCTCGCGGGTCATGAAGCCGTACGGCTGGTCGCCGGGATAGGGGAAGCCGGGCAGCCGGCACTGGATGTTGGGCGTGACGAGGGTGAAGGAGTCCCAGCGGTCGTCGTGCCAGGCGTGCGCCGCCGTCTGGCGCTCGAGCACGACGTGCTCGACCCCGGCCTGCGCCAGGAACCAGCTGGCGCTCAGCCCGGCCTGCCCGCCGCCGACGACCGCGACCTGGACGTGCTCCACCGACCCGGGGCCGGGGGAGGGAAGGGCGGTCACGACGGCACCGCCGGCGGGTCGATGGCCTCGACCGCGACGAGGCCATCGGGCTGGTCGGCCGCCACCCGTCGGATGGTGGCGAGCGACGCCTGCGCCGCGGTGCACGGGTGGCCCCAGCGGGCCTCGACCCGGTCGCTCGCCTCGGTCAGTGCGGCGGCGACCCGGTCGATGAACTCCGCCACGGCGTACGAGTGCCCGGCCTGCAGGTGGTCGTGGACGACCAGCGACGGGGAGTAGCTCTCCAGCGCCCGGCCGTCGGGCCAGCGGGTGGTGAAGGTCAGCTCAGGCATAGACGGGCTCCGGCCGCTCGACGGGGTAGTTGGGGAGCACGGCGTCGAGCCGGTAGGCCTCGGGCCGGCGGTCGCGCAGCGCGTACATGCCCTGGCGGACGGCGGCCAGCTCGGCGTGGACGTCGAGGGTGACGGTGGCCAGCCCGCCGTCGACGCCGGTCTCGGCGCGGACGTCGCCGCCCGGGCCGACGATCTTGGCGTTGCCGACGAAGCGCAGCGAGCCGAACGTCCCGGTCTGGTTGGAGGCGGCCCAGACCACCTGGTTGTCGAGCGCGCGGGCAGCGTCGTAGAGGTCGAAGCGCTTCTTCCAGCGGTCGTCCTCGATCCGGTCCGCGGCCGCGGTGCGAGCCGTCGGCCAGGCGGAGAGCGCGGCGATGATCTCGGCCCCGTCCAGGGCCAGCGTGCGCGACGCCTCGGGGAAGGCCTTGTCGTAGCAGATCAGCATCCCGATGCGCCCGACCGGGGAGTCGAAGGCCTCGAACGCGGATGCGGCGGAGTAGCTCAGGTTCTCCCCGAGCGGCTGGTGCACCTTGCGGTGGGCGGCGAGCACGCCGTCGCCGGAGACGGCCACGGCGGTGTTGTAGCGGACCTCGGCGCCGTCGCCGTCACGTTCGTCCGCCGCGGCCTCGCACATCCCGAACAGCACCGTCATGTCGCCCGCCATCGCCACCACGCGGGCGACCTCGGGTCCGTCGACCCGGAACGCGGGGGGCAGGTTCCGGCGGCGACGGGCGCGGGTCTCCTCGTCGTCGTCGACGCTGCCGAGGCTGGGGAGGTAGCCGCCGAGGCAGGCCTCGGGCAGCACCAGCAGGTCGGTGCCGCGGGCGGCGGCCTCGGTGACGGTGCGGCCGATCGTGGCGTACGCCGCCTCGAGGTCGCGGCCGAACTCGTCGGCCACGACGGTGATCGTGGTGGTGCTGGGTCCAGGTGGGGTGCTCATGCGGGTCCTAGTCCGGTGACGGAGGTGCGAAGGGCAGAGGTCGAGCGGCCGTCGGGCCAGCGCAGGCGTACGCCGGCGCCGTCCGTCAGCACGCCGCAGGCCCGGCTGGTGGCGGGCCCGGCCGGCGCGAGGGGCCGCCCGGGCAGGTCGGTGGTGATCATGGCGAACCCGGGGAAGCAGGTGAGCCAGTCTCCGGTCGTCGCCCCGGCGGGGGTCGGCACGTCCGCGACGTCGAGCGCCGCACCGCAGCCGCTGGCCTCGGCGAGCATGCCGAGCGTCCCGACCAGGCCGGCCATGCTGACGTCCTTGGCCGCCGCCGGCCGGGTGCGGGAGACGAACGACCCCAGCGTCTGCAGCTCGTCGGTGGTCCGACCGCTGGTCGAGTCCCACTGGGCGCCCGTGTAGCCGGGTCGCCAGCCGCCCCCGAGGTCGGCGGTGACGGAGACGGCGTGACCCGGCCGGCCGCCGCCGGCGGGGACCGGGCCAGAAAGCTCAGCCGTCCGGCCCAGCGCCGTCACGGACAGCGAGGCCGGCACGCCGAGCTGGGTGTGGCCGCCCAGCACCGGCACGTCCCACGCGCGAGCGGCCGCGGCGATGCCGCGCACGACCCGGCTGGCGAAGCTCGCGTCGCGGGCGCCGAGCGCGTCGAGCAGGGCCACCGGCGTCGCGCCCATGGCGGCCACGTCGTTGAGGTTGACCAGCACGGCGCACCAGCCGGCCCAGGTCGGGTCGCGCTCGACCATCGACGGCAGGATCGCGTCGGTGGCCGCGACCAGGTCGGAGCCGGGCACGGGCGCCGCGTCGTCGCCCACGAACCCGGCCCCGCCGAGCCCGGCGAGACCGGTCGCGAGCGGCGCGAGCAGGGCACCGAGCGGCGCCTTCGTCCGGGCGGCGAGCCGCGCGACCCGGTCGACGGGCCAGGTCATCAGCACGTGCGGGTGCCCGTACGCCTGCTCCGTCGCGAGCGTCGTCCAGCCGAGCCGGCGGAAGAGCGGTGCGTTCGAGGTCTGGACGTGGGCGTCGAAGCGCAGGGCCCCGAGCCGTTCCGCGTGGGCGCAGGCGGCCCGGACGAGGGCGGACCCCACACCGAGTGCGTGGCCCCGGGCCCGGTGGGCGACCGCCAGCCGGCTGCCCACCCACCAGCCGAGGTCCCGGCCACGGGTGGCCGGGGCCAGCCGGACGGTGCCGACGACGTCGCCGTCCGCGTCCTGCGCAACCAGGGTGAGAGCCCGGTCGTCGTCGTCGACCTCGTCGCGGTCGGAGGAGGCGAACATCTCCTGCTCGACCACGAACGTGTCGTGCCGCAGCGCTCGCGCCCCCTCGAGGGACCGGGCGTCCTCCGCGATCCGCACCATGAAGGTGGGTGAGCCCGCCGGGCGAGCCACCCCCCGGGTCAGCACCTCGACGTCGAAGACGGTCATCAGGCCCCTTGCTGCTTGAGGGTGCTGCAGGCGCCGCAGGCGGCGCAGCCGGCGGACTGACCGTCCGAGGTCATGCCCGCGGCCACGAGGTCGCGGGCGACCCGACGCGTGACGTCGTCCAGCACCGCCGGGTCGGGAGCCGTGGCCCCGTCGGCCTGCGCGAGCGTCCCGGCGAGCGGGCGGAACGGCACCACGAACGGGTAGACGCCCATGGCGATGAGCTCCCGAGCCCCGGCGACCAGCTCGTCGGGGTCCTCGCCGAGACCGACGAGCAGGTAGGTCGAGACCTGGTTGCGGCCGAAGACGCGGACGGCCTCGGCCCAGGCCGCGCGGTACTCGGCCATCGAGACTCGGGACTTGCCCGGCATCCACCGGCGGCGTACGTCCTCGTCGAGCGACTCGACGTGGATGCCGATCGCGTCGGCGCCGGCCTGGCGCAGCTCGGTGATCGTCGACAGGTCGCCCGGCGGCTCGCACTGCACCTGGATCGGCAGGTCCGGCACCCGGGCCTTGACGGCCCGGACGCACCGGGCCAGGTGGGTCGCCCCACGGTCGCGGCCCGCCGACGTCCCGGTCGTCATGACCATCTGCTTGACCCCGTCGAGGCGGACAGCTGCCTCGGCGACCTCCGCGAGCTCGTACGGGCGCTTGACCGCCGTGGTCGAGCCGGCCTCGAGGGAGGCCTCGATGGCGCAGAAGCGGCACCGTTCTGCGGCGTCGTAGCGGATGCAGGTCTGCACGACCGTGGTCGCGAGCACGTCGCGCCCGTGCAGGCGGGCGAGCATCTCGTACGAGACGCCGTCGGCCGTGGCGAGGTCGTAGAACCGCGGGCGCCTGACGGGCTCGACGGCGACGTCCTCGACCACGACCCCGTCCCGCATCAAGGTGTCACCGTCGAGCCAGAACGGGCTGGCGTCGTTCAACGGGACGGCGACCCCGGCTCCGTCGAGGAGCAGGTGGTTGTCGTCGCTCGGACCCGCACCGGAGCGCCGGCTCACCGGCGCCCGGCCACGGATGCCGAGGATCGCGAGGTCGACCCTCGTCGTGACCGTCACAGCGTCTGTCTCCCCGAGCCCCGGGTCAGACCATGTAGGTGGAGTTGATGATGGCGTTCTTGTTGGAGAAGTAGATGAACGCGTCCTGGACGTCGAGCGGGTGGCAGGGGACGGTCCCCGGCATCAGGTCCTCCTCGCGCAGGCCGTGCAGGGAGAGGCCGAAGCGGCAGACGAAGACGGTCCCGCCCTCGTCCATGAACGTCTGCAGGGTGTTGTTGATGTTCTGCTCGCCCGGGAACGCGGAGTCCCCCGTGGTCGGGAAGCCGCGGGTGGCGATGGCGTTCATCGAGCCGGGGCCGTAGAAGTAGATGACCGAGTCGAAGCCCTTGCGCAGGGCGCGGAGGGCCTGCAGGCAGGCGACGAAGCTGACGCTCGACTCGTGGGCGATGCCGTGGATCAGGGTCAGGTACGCCTGGCCCGGCTCGGCCTGGATGTCGGGGAAGATCTTGGTCGAGCCGTAGATCGAGCTGCCCTTCTCCAGCGAGGGGTGCGGGATCTCGTTGCGGGAGGTCTCGATCTTGGCGAGGATGTCGTCGTCGAACAGCGGCACGGTGGCTCCTGGATCACGGGGTGAGCGGCCGCGGGCGCCCCATGCGCCGCGTTCCGAGCTCTCCTCGATCCTGCGGCCGGAACCGTTCCGGGAGGGTTACGCGGGGAACAAGCCCCCGTTAACGGCGTAACAGTCGTGTCGCGGACGACTCACTCGTGCGCGCGGCGTCTGTGCGAAGCGCGTGCGGTCGGTCGGCGCCCACCCGTTCCGGGCCCTTCGACAAGCTCAGGGGGCGGTGTCGACGTACGTCCCCTGAGCAGCGCTCAGAGCAGCGCGTCGATGCGGTGCGCGAGCTCGAGGTCGTACTGCGTGACGCCGTCGGCGACGTGCGTCCAGAGCGCGAGGCGTACGCGGTTGTAGCGGACGTCGATGTCGGGGTGGTGGTTCATCGCCTCGGCCTCGTGCCCGACCGCGACCACCAGGTCGAGCGCCGCCGCGAAGTCCACCAGCTCGAGCGTCCGGACGAGCTTTCCGTCCTCGAGGCGCCAACCGGGCAGGCCGACGAGCTGGTTCAACAGGTCGTCGGACGCGAGCAGCCGGGGCACCGGATCAGGCTAACCTCGCGCGGTGCAGCGGACCCCGTGGATCTAGCCGAGCTGGCGGGACGCGTCGGGCCGATCCTGGGGTTCGTCGTGTGCATCACCGTCGTGGCCGAGCTGCCCGACGGCCTCGGCGTCTTCGCGCTGCTGGCCCGCGGTCTCGTGGGGCACGTTCGCACTCCGCGGCCTGGTCCTGGTGCCCGTGCTGCTGGTCACGGCGACCCTCGCGCTCGCCTTCGTCTAGCTCGCCCGAACTTCTGACGCCGTACCCACACCACGGGTGGTCAGCCGCACAGAAGTTCGTGGGGATCAAGCGGGAAGCGCGTGCCACTCGCGGTCGAGCATGGCGAAGTCGATCTCGGTCGACCACGCGCCCTTGAACCAGTCGTTCTCGACCAGCACCGCCTCCTGGCGCATGCCGAGGTGGCGGAGCACCGCGGCAGACGCCGGGTTCCGGGCGTCGACGCGGGCGACGACCCGGCGCAGCCCCAGCGAGTCGAACGCCATCGCCAGCAGCGCGCGGGCGGCCTCGGTCGCGTACCCGTGGCCGGCGTGCGCGGGATTGACGACGTAGCCGATCTCAGCGGTCCGGTGCTCGTCGCTCACCCAGATCAGCATCACGTCGCCGACCAGCTCGCCCGTCGCGGCCAGCGTGATGGCCAGGCTCGCTCCCTCGCCCGGCGCGGCGATCGTCGTGACCGCGCGCCGGGGCAGCCAGGCCGCCACCTCGTCCCGGCTCCTCGGCGTCCACGGGATGAAGCGGCACACGTCCTCCCGGGAGGCGTACGCGTGGACGGCGTCGACGTCGCGCCCAGGGTCGATCTGACGCAGGACCAGCCGCTCGGTGCGGACCGGGTGCACCAGGGCGAGCACCGGGGGCGGGGGAGCGGTCAGTGCTCCGCCGGCGGCGCCGGCCTCGCGGGCGGCTGCCCCATGCCGCTCAGCAGCTCGCCGAACCAGGGCGTGCTGATGTCGAACGCCTTGCCGCCCCTGATGCGGTCGAACTCGATCGCCCGCAGCTCGTCCCCGCGCTCCTCGTCGTGGCCGATCACGCCGGGCTCGCCGCGCATGGCGCAGTCGACGGCGAGGTCGGTCATCGAGCGGATGAGCTCGAGGTCGGCCTCGTTGGCCGCCGCGGAGCGGGAGAAGTAGCCCGACTTCTGCACCAGGACCTTGTCCGCACCGAGCAGCTCGGCGAACTGGCTGGCGAACCACTGGCCCGGATTCACCTTGTCGATCTTGACGTGCCCGAACGGGTCGCGGGCGACCTCCTGCCCAGACCGTTCGAGGTCGGCCACGATCGTGCTCAGCCCGGCGCCCTCGGAGACGAAGAGGTTCACCGAGCCGACGGTGTCCATGACCTCACGCAGCCGCTTGGCCTCGGTCTCGAGGTCGAGCTCGGTCTCCGGGAGGTAGACCCCGTGCACCTCCCAGGCGTCGCGGCTCAGCCCGATCTCGGGCAGCCACTCGCGGGTGTCGAGCCAGTCGCGGTAGGCCTGCGCCGTCGCCGCGGTCAGCCAGCCGCACGAGCGGCCCATGACCTCGTGCACGATCAGCATCCGCGAGCCCGAGTTGTGCTCGGCGACGACGTTCTCCGCGAAGCGGGCGCCCTGCTCGGCCGCCGTCCAGGCGCCGAGCGACTGGCGGATCGGGATCACGTCGTTGTCGATGGTCTTCGGCAGGCCCACGACGGTCAGGTCGTAGTCGTGCTCGGCCAGGAACGCGGCCAGGTCGGCCGCGGTGGTGTTGGTGTCGTCGCCGCCGATGGTGTGCAGGACGTCGATGCCGTCCGCGGTCAGGCGGTCGGCCGCCGCCTGCAGCGGGTCGACGCCCTCGGCGACCAGGCCGCGCTTGACGCAGTCGGCGGCGTTCGTGAGCTTGACCCGGGAGTTGCCGACCGGGGACCCGCCGAAGGCGTGCAGGCGCCCGGCGTGCTCACGTACGACGTCGGTCACGACCAGCGAGTCGCCCTGCAGCAGGCCCTGGTAGCCGTAGCGGTAGGCGATGATCTCGACCTCGGGCGCGAGCTGGGTGTACCGCTCGATCAGCCCCCCGACGGCGGAGGAGAGGCAGGGCGCGAACCCGCCGGCGGTCAGGAGGGCAACCTTCTTCACCATGCCCCGAACCTAGCCGAACCAGACCCGGTCGCTCCGACCCCGCCGATCCTCGGAAGGGTCGGCCCCGAGCCCACGGGTTCGGGCCCGATCAGGAGAGCGACGACTCCTTGTGCGCGGCTCGCTTGCCGCTCTTGCTCGACTCGACGACCCAGAAGGGCTCGTCGTCGGAGGCGTTGAAGTGCTGCCCGTCGAGGGTGAACTCCTTGGTCTTCTTCTCCACCGCCTTGCCCTCGGTCGTGCCCTGCGGGGTGTTCCAGTGGACCGTGTCGCCCTTGCTGATCGCCATGGCCCGACGGTATCGCCGCGGAGCCCATCGCTCCGGCTCGGGGCGGAGCGGCTGAGCAGGCGGCCGGAGGGATAAGACAGACCCATGAGCGCAGCGGAGTACGTGCCCGAGACCGGTGGGATCGCGGAGCTGAGGGCAGCAGCGGCGGGCTGCCACGGGTGCGAGCTCTGGGAGCCGGCCACGCAGACGGTCTTCGGGGCGGGCAGCCCCGGCGCCAAGATCGTGCTGGTGGGGGAGCAGCCCGGCGACGTGGAGGACCAGCGCGGCCTGCCCTTCGTGGGCCCGGCCGGGAGGCTGCTGCAGAAGGCGCTCGACGAGGCCGGGGCGGACCGCTCGATGCTCTACGTGACCAACGCCGTGAAGCACTTCCGCTTCACCTGGCAGGGCAAGCGGCGTCTGCACCAGACGCCGGACGTCGCCAACGTGAACGCGTGCCGGCCCTGGCTCGCCGCCGAGATCGCGCGGGTCGACCCCCAGCTCGTCGTCGTCCTGGGAGCCACCGCCGGGAAGTCGCTGCTGGGCAGCGGCTTCCGCGTGACCAAGGACCGCGGGGTCGTGTTCGAGCGCGAGACGCCCGTGGGCACGCGGCGGTTCCTGGCCACGATCCACCCCTCGGCGATCCTGCGGATGGACGCCGACGTCCGGGACCAGGGCTACGCGGACTTCGTCACGGACCTGCGTACGGCGGTGGCGGCCGTCTGAGCGGTCCGGTCAGCGCACCACGATGCTGGTCGCGTTCACCGAGCCGTCCGCGGCGCGGGACCCGAACACCGTGACCGCGTCCCCGGCGCCGAGGCGGGTGTGCGCGTAGGGCTCGGTCACCGTGGTCGCGTCGGTGAAGGTCACCGTCTGGCGTGAGCCCTGGTCGACCAGGACCAGGGTGTGGGACTTGACCGAGGAGATCTCGCCCGTGGCCGCCGGGGCCGAGCTGCCCAGCGCCTGCCGGGGAGCCGCGGTGCTGGCGCCCGAGGAGCCTGCTCCCGGTGGCCCGAACCGGCGCGACTGGCCGGACGCGCCGGCTGCGGACCCGGTCGTGGCCCCCGCGAGCTTGGCGACGTGGACGCCGATGAAGACCCCTACCGCACAGATCAGGAGCGCGAGCAGGACGCGGGTGACCCGGCTGGTCCTCGGCCCCCCCGGCGCCAGAAGATCCTCGTCGCCCAGCCCGTCGTCGTCGGGGTACGGCGTCGGCGCGAGCAGGTCGTCGGCCAGCGCCGGGCGGACGGCGGTCGCCTCGGGGTCGTCCAACGGGTGCTGGCGGTCTCGGTCCACGTCGAGGTCCTCACTCATAGCGCAGGGCGTCGATCGGCTTGAGCCGCGCTGCTCGTCGCGCCGGGTAGATGCCGAAGATCAGCCCGATGGCGACGGAGAAGCCGAAGGACACGAAGACCGACCAGGGGGCGACGGCCGGGGTCACCGACGAGATCGAGATCTGCGAGCCCAGCAGGCCGACCACCACCCCGGCGAGGCCACCCATCATCGACAGCAGCACGGCCTCGAACATGAACTGCGCGACGATCACGCTCTGCGGCGCCCCGATCGCCTTGCGCAGGCCGATCTCGCGGGTGCGCTCGGTCACCGTCACCAGCATGATGTTCATGACGCCGATGCCACCCACCAGCAGCGAGATGCTCGCGACGGCGGCCAGCAGGACGGTGATCAGGGTGGTCACGGTGCCGAGCGCCGACAGGAACGAGGCGGCGCTGAAGATCGAGTAGTCGCGGTCGGCGGCGGTCACCCCGTGCCGGGCGTCGAGGATGCCCTCGACCTCCGAGGTCGCGTCGGCCACCGTGTCCGCGCTCGTGGCCGAGACCGAGATGACGTTGATCGAGCCGTAGCCCGACAGGGTGTCCTGGACGGCGCTCAGCGGGGCCAGCAGCCGGTCGTCGGAGTCCTGGAAGCCGGAGCTGCCCTTGGCCGTCAGGATGCCGACGACCACGAAGGACTTGCCGTTGAGCTGGATCGTCCGGGACAGCAGACCCGTGCCGTCGCCGCCGGCCAGGTCCTTGGCCACCGTGGGCCCGACCAGGGCCACCCGCGAGTGGGCCGTGTCGTCCTGCTCGGAGAAGGCCCGTCCGCTGGCGACGGTGTCGTTGTTGATCGTCAGGTAGTTCGCGGTCGTGCCGTAGGTGGTGCCCACCGTGTGGGAGGCGCCCTCGTACGTCGCCGCGACCGAGGTCGGGGCCACCACCGCGGCGACGGCCGTGACGTCGGGGGTGAGCTCGGTGCCCTGCAGCGCCTGCGCGTCGGCCACGGTGAGCTGAGCGACGCGGGTCTGCGTTCCCGAGTCGGTCGTCGCGGCACCCGTGTCGCCCCGTCCACCGCTGCCGCCGGACGTGGGCGTGATGGTCAGGGTGTTGGCTCCGAGCCCGCTCACCTGCCCGCGGATCCCGTTGCCCGCGCCCGTGCCGAACGACACCAGCACGATCACCGATGCGACGCCGATCAGGACGCCGAGCATGGTCAGCGCCGAACGGGCCTTGTTCGCTCCGATGCCCTGCAGGGCGAAGCGGAAGCTCTCGGCGAGGTTCATGCGGCCTCGGACGTGCGCCACCGGGGCGGGAGGTCACGTACGCCGACCGCGCGGGTGTCGCTCGAGACGAGACCGTCGCGCATCTGCAGGGTGCGCTTGGCGTGCTCGGCGACCTCGGACTCGTGCGTGATCACCACGATGGACCGCCCGCCGACCGACAGGCTGTCGAACAGCTGCAGCACCTCCTCGGTGCTGCGGCTGTCCAGGGCCCCCGTCGGTTCGTCCGCGAGCAGCAGGGCGGGTTCGGTGACGATGGCCCGTGCCACGGCCACCCGCTGCTGCTGGCCGCCGGAGAGCTGGGCGGGGGTGTGGTCGAGCCGGCTCGCCAGGCCCACCGTCTCCAGCGCCGCCTGCGCGCGCTCCCGGCGCTCGGCGCCCTTCACCCCGGCGTACGCGAGGGGCAGCTCGACGTTGCGCAGCGCGGTCGTGCGCGGGATCAGGTTGAACGACTGGAAGATGAAGCCGATCTTGCGGTTGCGCACCCGGGACTGCTGGGCGTCGGTGAGCCGGCGCACGTCGATGCCGTCCAGCCGGTACACCCCGCGGGTCGGCAGGTCGAGGCAGCCGATGATGTTCATCAGCGTGGACTTGCCCGAGCCGGACGCGCCCATGATCGCGACGTAGTCGCCGCGCTCGACCCGCAGGGTCACGCCGGCGACGGCGTGCACCGCCGTCTCGCCGACGCCGTACGTCTTGACGATCCCGCGCAGGTCGATGACCGGGCGGGCGGCCGGGGCCGGTGAGGCGGAGGACGCCGGACCCGCCGAGGGCCCGCTCACCGGGGGCCTCCGCGCGGCGGCCCGCCGCCGGAGCTGGTGCTCGCGGTGCTGAGCGTGATGACGACCTGGTCGCCCTCCGCCAGACCGCTGGTGACCTCGGTGTCGGTGGTGCCGACCAGGCCCGTCTGCACCTCGACGGTGCTGTCCGCGCCGTTCGCCCGGCGCAGCACGGTGTAACGGTCGCCGGTCCTCGTCAGCGCGCTGGTCGGGACGCTGAGGGCGTCCTTCTGCGTGCCGGTCGTGATCGTGACCGTGGCGGTCTGACCCACCCGCAGGCTGGCCGCGGAGGCGTCCAGCGTGATCGTCACCCCGTACTCCACGACGTTGTTGGTGACGGTGCTCGTCGTGTCGATCGCGGTGACGCGGCCCTGCACCGTCTTGTTCGAGGCGGCGAAGACGGTGGTCGCCGGCTGCCCGTTCCGGACCTTGACGATGTCGGCCTCGGCCACGTCGGCGGTCACCTGCAGGTGGGCCGCGTCGACGATCTCCACCAGCCCGGTGCTCGACGAGCTCGAGGAGCCCGCGCTGGTCGAGCCGGTGCTGCCCGAGGCGCCCGAGCCCGTCGAGGTCGAGGTGCTCGCGGCGGCGCCCCCCGAGCTCGAGCCCGAGGAGGACTCGCCCTTGACCGCGCTGATCGTGCCGACGGTGCCGGCCACCGAGGCACGCAGGGTGGCGTTCGCCAGCGTCGCCCGGGCCTGCTTGAGGGCGACCTCGTCCTTGTCCACCGTCGTCTGCGCGGAGGCCACGGTGTCGGCGTCGGCGGGCTGGTCGTTGACGGCCACCGTGGCCCGCTGGGAGTCGAGGGTGCGCTGGGCCGAGGTGACGTTGCCCCTGGCCGAGGTGACGGCCTGCTCGTCCTTCAGCCGGGTCGCCGCCCGGCTCTGCTTGGCCTGCACGTAGGACGTCTCGGCCTGGGTGACGGCCGAGTCCTTGGCGTCGGGGGTGGCGTAGGTCGCGTCCTTGGCGTCGTCGAGCGCCTCCTTGGCGCGGTGCACGAGCTGGTCCTGCTGCTTGTCGTCGAGGTCCTCGGTGTCCTCGGCGGCGTCCACCGAGCGCTTCGCGTTCGTCACCGACGTCTCCGCCGAGGCGATGCTGGCCTGGTCCTGCTGCTGCTCGGCGAGGGTGCGGCCCCGTGTGGCGGTCTGCAGGGAGGCATGGGCGGAGCGGAGGTCGGACTCGGCGTTGTCCACGTCGTCGCGGGCGTCGCCGTCGTCGACCTTGAGCAGCCGCTGGCCCTTCTTGACCTGCTGCCCGGTGTGCACGTAGATCTGCTCGACCGTGCCGCTGGCGTCGGTCAGGCTCTGCGCCACGGTCGACCTCGCCTTCGCGTTGCCGCTGGCCGTGACCGAGGCGACCACCGTGCCCCGCGACACCGTGACGACCTGCCCGGCTGCGAGCGGGACGGGTCTGCTGCCGGTGAGGGACGCGTAGGTCCCGGCACCGACGCCGATCAGCGCGAGGACGATGACGCCGTTGACCACGACGCGGCGCCGGTTCATGCGAGCCCACCTGCCTGGGCGGGCGGAGCCGTCCTCGGTGGGAACCGGCAGGCAGGTCTCATGGACGTGATGATCTTCTGCTCCCCGGGTGGGCGGCTCTCCTCGACCCCTGCAACGTAGACGGTCGACCTGTCAGGCACAGGTGTCCCTCAGCCGGCTCACAGCCGTGTGGACCGGTTCGGCCAGGTCAGTGCGTCTCGACCAGCTTGAGCGCGTTGCCGAGCGCGAACAGGGTCGGCGGCCACGTGCTGATGAAGATCCCCCAGCGGTCGGCCTGAGCCTTGGAGTCGCCCTTCTTGCCGCGGCTGGTGAAGTACGAGACGTACGTCAGCCCGATCGCGGCGAAGGCGCCGGTGTAGGCCCACTCGCTCTTCACACCCGCGTTGCTGAGGGCGGCGACGAAGCCACCTCCGGCGGCGACCGCGCTGACGGCACCGCCCGCCACGCCCTTGGCGGTGGTGCTCAGGCCGTCGGCCTTGTCGGACAGGCTCATGATCAGGGTCCTTCCAGTCGGGGCTGCAGGTGCGCCCTGCTCGCCCATCCGACCACATCCGCTCGAGGCCGCACAGGGGCGGCCGGACAGCTCTGCGCGGCGTGCCCCCGAGGACGGACCGGCAACCGGGTGGCCGGGTTCGGTGGTCTCACTGCGGGGGCTTGAGCGATCTGGCACCATGAGCGTGCGCGGAAACACGACCGTAACAATGGTCGTCCGAGCCGGCTGGTCGACGACGATCGGAAGGACGAGATGGGAACCACCGCACTGCTGGTCTTCGCCCTGGGAGCTGTGCTGGCGATGATCGCCGGCGTGACGTGGATCCTGTGGGAGGACGCGTCGACCCATCGGCGCGCCCACCACGACCTCCAGACCTGCGAGTCGATCTGGGCGCTCACCTCCGACCGCTGAACCCGACCTGCAGCCGGGGCCGCGTCCGCTACGGCGCGACGAGCGCCGGGAGGTCGTGGTCGGGGTCGTTCCCGGCCAGCCAGCCGACGGCCTCGCGGGCGGCGTCCTGCGACGTCCACGCCGGGGCGTAGCCGAGCCGGCCGACGCCCTTGGCGATCGAGCACACCTGGCTGCGGTGCAGGTGCTCCCAGCTCGTGGAGGCGTGCTCCTCGCCCGCCAGCTCGGTGAACTCCGCCCACGGCACCGACCGCAGCCGGGGCTCGTGGCCCCACCAGCCGTACGCCGCCTCGGCGAAGCCGCGGACCGTCAGCGCCCGCGGGCTGACGGCGTGGAAGGACTGCCCGACCGACGCCTCGGGCACGTCGATGGCCCGCTCGAAGACCTGGGCCACGTCGTCGGCGTGCACGTGGTGCATCGTGGCCGAGGCGTCACCGGGCACGACCAGCTCGTCGCCGCGCGCGATGGTCGCCCACACCTGCGGGTCGACGTTGCCGACGGGGTTGATCACCGGCCACCCCGCGCCGCTGATGTGGCCCGGGTGGATCACCGTCGAGGCCAGCCCGCCGGCCTGCGTCTCGGCCAGCAGCAGCTGCTCGATCGCGTGCTTCCCGACCCCGTACTCACCGAACGGGTGCTTCGGGTCGTCCTCCAGCATCGGCAGGCTGGTGCTGAGTCCGTGGGACCAGATCGAGCCGCAGTGCGCGTGCAGCGCGACGCGGCCCCGAAGCCCCTCGACCAGCTGGCCGGCCGACGCCGGGGTGAAGCAGACCAGGTCGACCACGACGTCGGGCCGCTGGGCCAGGACCTGGGCCGTGGTGGTGCCGTCCGCGTCGCTCGCGTCGCGGTCGAGCACGATCCGCTCGCTGTCGGCCCAGGCGTCGTCGTGGTGGTACGGCTCGCGCGTGCCCCGGCTGGCCGCCACGACCTCGTGCCCCGCGCGGACGAGGCGGGGTACGAGGTAGGAGCCGATGTGCCCGGTCGCTCCGAGGACGAAGATGCGCATGTCCGTCACCGTCTCACGGTCCGGCGGCCGGGTCCGGCTGGTGGGCCTGCCTCGGCGGCGCCGAGCAACCATCCGCCCGGGCGCTGAGGTCTGGTCGACGCGAAGGTCTGGCGCAGCGCCCGGGCTCCCGCCAGACCCATCCACGCTCGGCGCCGCCGTGCCAGGCCCACCTGCCTCGTCAGCCTGACGGCTGCGTCGATGGCGTCCGTGCGCTTCGTCCTGCGTCGCTCCACGGCTTCGCGCGCGCCGGGGCGGCGGGCGGGCGGGCCTAGGCTCGAGGGGAAGCACTCGGGAAGGACAGGAGACGTACATGGCAGTGAGCGACGCAGGCACGATCGAGCTCGGGGGCAAGACGGTCAACCGGTTGGGGTTCGGGCGCGATGCGGATCACCGGGCCGGGGATCTGGGGGCCGCCGGAGGACCCGGCCGAGGCGGTCGCGGTGCTGCGCCGGGCGGTCGAGCTCGGGGTGACGCTGATCGACACGGCGGACTCGTACGGGCCCTACGTCTCGGAGGACCTGATCCACGAGGCCCTGTTCGACGGCAAGGGCTACGGCGACGTGCTCGTCGCGACCAAGGGCGGGCTGACCCGGCACGGTCCGAACGCCTGGCCGCCGCTGGGTCGGCGCGAGTACCTGCGCCAGTGCATCCTGATGTCGCTCCGGCGCCTTGGTGTCGAGCAGATCGGTCTGTGGCAGCTGCACCGCATCGACGCCCGGACGCCGCGCGAGGAGCAGTTCGACGAGGTCAAGTCGTTCCTCGACGAGGGGCTGGCCCTGCAGGTCGGGCTGTCCGAGGTCGGCCTCGACGAGATCAAGGCTGCGCAGGACGCGGGCCTGCCCGTCGCGTCGGTGCAGAACCGCTACAACCTGGCCGACCGGTCCGCCGAGGACGTCCTCGACTTCTGCGAGGCCAACGGCATCGCGTTCATCCCGTGGGCACCCATCGACGCTGGATCGCTGGCCCGCCCGGGCGGCGCCCTGGACCAGGTCTCGAAGGACCACCCCGGCGTGACGACCTCGCAGCTCGCCCTGGCCTGGCTGCTCCGCCGGTCTCCGGTGATGGTCCCCATCCCCGGCACCGGCTCGGTGGCCCACCTCGAGGAGAACCTCGCGGCGGCCGACGTGACGCTCACCGACGACGAGTTCCAGGCCCTCACCGACGCCGCCTGAGACCAGGACCTGAGCGGAGGGGCGGCCGTCATGATCCGGGAGGCGACGGCGGCGGACTGGCCCGCCGTCTACCCGATCTTCACGGCCGTCACCGCGGCGGGCGAGACGTACGTCTACCCGACCGGTCTGTCGTCGGAGGACGCCCGCGAGCTGTGGACGGGCCAGGGGCACGTGGTGGTCGCGGTCGAGGACGACGACCGGGCCGGGTCGGACCGCCCCGTGCTCGGGACGGCGGTCATGCAGCCCAACCGGCTCGGGCGCGGGTCGCACGTCGCGACGGCCAGCTTCATGGTGGCCGAGCACGCGCGGGGCCGCGGGGTCGGTCGTGCGCTGGGCGAGCACATGCTGGCCTGGGCGACCGCGCAGGGCTTCCGAGCGGTGCAGCTCAACGCCGTGGTCGAGACGAACACGGCCGCGGTCGCGCTGTGGCGTTCCCTGGGCTTCTCCGTGATCGGCACCGTGCCGGACGCGTTCGACCACCCCGAGCACGGCCTGGTCGGGCTGCACGTCATGCACCGCTTCCTGCCCTGAGGGCCGATTAGGCGTCGAGGGTGAGCAGCGGCTCGCCGAGCAGGCTCGTGTCCACCGTGATGCCGAGCCCGGGCCCGTCCGGCAGCGAGCCATGACCGTTGACCGAGCGTGGCTGGTGGCCGGCGACGTGACCGTCGGTCCAGTCGTTGAAGAACGAGGTCATGAACAGCGACTCCGGGCGGGTGCTGGCGGCGAGCTGGCTGACCGCGGCCGTGATGACGTCGCCGCCCCACATGTCCTCCAGCGACACCCGCAGCCCGAGCTCCTGCATCGCGTCGCGCAGCAGGGCGGTCCGGGTGAGCCCGCCGACACGGCTGATCTTGAGGTTCACCGAGACCGCACCCGCGTCCTGCTTCGCGGCCCAGACGTCGGCGAGGGTCGAGACGGACTCGTCGAGGACGAGCGGCAGCGGTGAGCCCCGGTGCGCCAGCGCGGAGTCGGCGGTCGTGCGGCACGGCTGCTCGACGAACACGGGCAGGTCGCTCATCCCGTGCACGGCGATCCGCGCCGAGGCCAGGTCCCAGCCACCGTTCGCGTCGGCGACGACCACGGTGCTCGTGCCGCCGGCCTCGACGCAGGCGCGGGTCCGGGCGACGTCGCCGCGCGGCTCGTTGCCGACCTTGAGCTGGAACCGCTCGATCCCCGCGGCCCGCCGGCCCGAGACGAACTCGGCCATCGCGGCCGGCTCACCCAGCGGCACCGCCTCGTAGAGCGGCCAGCGCCTCGTCAGCACCCCGCCCAGCAGGTCGGCCACGGGCCGGTCGACCGCCTGCCCGGTGAGGTCCCAGCAGGCGATGTCGACCGCGCTCTTGGCGTACGGCTGCCCGAGCAGGGTGGCGTCGAGGACGCGGTTCACCTGCGCGAGCCGGGTCGGGTCGAGCCCGAGCAGCGCGGGAGCGAGCTCGGCGAGCGCGGCGCGGATGGTTCCGGGGGAGGTCGGGAGGTACGTACGGCCCAGCGTCGTGACCTCGCCCCACCCGACCGGACCCTCGTCGGTCCGCAGCCGGACCAGGGTCCCGTCCTCGTGGGTGGCCGCGCGGCCGCCGGACATCACGTACGTCCCGTGGACGTAGCCGACCGCGTACGCGTAGACGTCCACACCGATGATCTTCACGGGTCCATCCTCGCGCTCGGACCTCGGTCGGGGGAGATGCCGTGCTCGTCGAGCAGCGCGCGCTTCCAGGGCTCCGGCGTCACGCGCTCACTCTGCCGGGTGGTAGACCCCGCCGCCGACGTACGCCGCCAGGTGCTCGCCCGTCCGGGTCGAGGCAGCGGCGACGAGGTCGGCGGGTGTCCCCTCGAACACGACCCGGCCGCCGTCACGGCCCGCGCCGGGTCCGAGGTCGATGATCCAGTCGGCGTGCGCCATCACGGCCTGGTGGTGCTCGATGACCACGAGCGACTTCCCGCCGTCGACGAGCCGGTCCAGCAGGGCCAGCAGCTGGTCCACGTCCGCCAGGTGCAGCCCCGTCGTGGGTTCGTCCAGGACGACGACGGCGCCCTTGTCGCCGAGGTGGGTCGCGAGCTTGAGGCGCTGACGCTCGCCGCCGGACAGCGTGGTGAGCGGCTGCCCGAGGCTGACGTAGCCCAGCCCGACGTCGACGAGGTGGCGCAGGATCGTGTGCGCGGCGGGCAGCCGGCCGTCCCCCTCGGCGAAGAAGGCCGCCGCCTCCGTGACGGACGTGGCCAGCACCTCGCTGATGTCGCGACCGCCGAACGTGTGCACGAGCACGTCCGCCGAGAAGCGGCGGCCCTCGCACACCTCGCACGGGGTGGCGACGCCGGCCATCATCGCCAGGTCGGTGTAGACGACCCCTGCGCCGTTGCAGCTCGGGCAGGCACCCTCCGAGTTCGCGCTGAACAGGGCCGGCTTCACGCCGTTCGCCTTGGCGAACGCCTTGCGGATCGGCTCCAGCAGGCCGGTGTAGGTGGCCGGGTTGCTCCGCCGGGAGCCGCGGATCGGCGCCTGGTCCACGACGACCACGCCCTCGCGGCCGCGGAGCGAGCCGTGGACCAGCGAGCTCTTCCCGGAGCCGGCGACCCCGGTGACGACGACCAGGACCCCGAGCGGGACGTCGACGTCCAGGTCGAGGAGGTTGTGCTCCGACGCCCCGCGGATCTCCAGGGCCCCTCGTGGGGTGCGGACGACGCCCTTGAGCCGGGCGCGGTCCTCGAGGTGGCGGCCGGTGGTCGTACCGCTCGCGCGTAGCTCGTCGACCGTGCCCTCGAAGCAGACCCGGCCGCCCTCGGTGCCGGCACCCGGGCCGAGGTCGACGACGTGGTCGGCGATGACGATCGTCTCGGGCTTGTGCTCGACCACGAGCACCGTGTTGCCCTTGTCCCGCAGCTGGAGCAGCAGCGAGTTCATGCGCTGGATGTCGTGGGGGTGCAGCCCGATCGTCGGCTCGTCGAAGACGTACGTGACGTCGGTCAGCGCGGAGCCGAGGTGGCGCACCATCTTGGTGCGCTGGGACTCGCCGCCCGACAGGGTGCCGGACGTGCGGTCCAGGCTCAGGTAGCCCAGGCCGATCTCGGCGAACGAGTCGAGGGTCCCGAGCAGCGCCTCGAGCAGGGGAGCGACGGACGGCTCCTGCAGCCCGCGGACCCACTCGGCGAGGTCGCTGATCTGCAGGGCACACACGTCGGCGATGCTGCGCCCGTCGATCTTCGACGACCGGGCCGCCGCGGTCAGCCGGGTGCCGTCGCACTCCGGGCAGGTCGAGAAGGTCACGGCCCGTTCGACGAACGCCCGGACGTGCGGCTGCAGCGAGTCGACGTCCTTCGACAGCATCGACCTGCGCAGCTTGGGGACGAGCCCCTCGTAGGTCAGGTTGACGCCCTCCACCTTGATCTTGGTCGGCTCCGCGTGGAGCAGGTGGGCGAGCTCCTTCTTCGTGTACTGCCGGATCGGCTTGGTGAGGTCCAGGCCCGCGCCGGCGAAGATCCGGCCGAACCAGCCGTCCATCGAGTAGCCCGGGATCGTCAGCGCGCCCTCGTCGAGCGACAACGCGTCGTCGTAGAGCTGGGTCAGGTCGATGTCGTCGACGGTGCCGCGCCCCTCGCAGCGGGGACACATCCCGCCCGTGATGCTGAAGCTGCGGCGCTCCTTCACCTCCACGCCGGCGCGGGTGGTGCTCACCGCGCCGCTGCCGCTGATCGAGGCGACGTTGAAGGAGAAGGCCTGGGACGAGCCGACGTGCGGCTGGCCGAGGCGGCTGAACAGGATGCGCAGCATGGCGTTCGCGTCGGTGGCCGTGCCGATCGTCGAGCGGGGGTCGGCCCCCATCCGCTGCTGGTCGACGATGATCGCCGTGGTCAGACCCTCGAGCACGTCGACGTCGGGCCGGGCCAGCGAGGGCATGAAGCCCTGCACGAACGAGCTGTACGTCTCGTTGACCAGCCGCTGCGACTCCGCCGCCACGGTGTCGAAGACGAGCGAGCTCTTGCCGGAGCCGGAGACCCCGGTGAAGGCGGTGAGGCGCCGCTTCGGTATCTCGAGGCTGATGTCGCGCAGGTTGTTGACCCGGGCGCCCACCACCCGGATGACGTCGTGCGCCCCGGAGCGGGTCGGGGGAGCGTCGGGGCTGGTGGTCATCAGGGTCCTCTGGGTGTCGGGCGTGGTCACGATCATGACGCGCGCCACGGTCGGGACGTGACCCTGCGTTCCCCGAGCCTGTCGAGGGGCGTCCTTCGACAGGCTCGGGGAGGCTGCCGGCCTCAGCCCACGAGGTCCCAGCGGTCGGCCATCATGATCTTGGTCCACGCCCGGGCGAAGTCGGCGACGAACTTCTCCTGCGCGTCGTCGCTGGCGTAGAGCTCGGCCACGGCCCGCAGCTCGGAGTTCGAGCCGAAGACGAGGTCGTTGCGGGTCCCCGTCCAACGCGTGAACCCGGTGGCGACGTCGACCGCCTCGTACGTGTCCGGCGTCCCCTCCACGGGACGCCACTCGGTCCCGAAGGCGAGCAGGTTCACGAAGAAGTCGTTGCTCAGCGTGCCGGCCCGGTCGGTCAGCACCCCGTACGACGACCCCCCGACGTTGGCGCCGAGGACCCGGAGGCCACCGACGAGGACGGTCAGCTCGGGGGCGGTCAGGCCGAGCAGGTTCGCCCGGTCCACGAGCAGGTACTCGGCCGGCAGGCGGTGACCCTTGCCGAGGAAGTTCCGGAACCCGTCCGCGCTCGGCTCGAGCGGGACGAACGACTCGACGTCGGTCTGCTCCGCCGTCGCGTCCGTCCGGCCCGGGGTGAAGGGGATCGACACCGGGTGACCGCCGTCCGCCGCCGCCTTCTCCACCGCGGCGTCGCCGGCCAGCACGATCAGGTCGGCGAGCGAGATCTGCGTGGGTCCGCCGGCCGCGTTGAACTCGGCCTGGACCTGCTCGAGCGTGCGCAGCGCCCGGTGCAGCTCGTCGGGCTCGTTGACCTCCCAGCCGCTCTGCGGCTCCAGCCGGACCCGGGCACCGTTGGCGCCGCCGCGCTTGTCGCTGGTGCGGTAGGTGGAGGCCGAGGCCCACGCCGTCGCGACGAGGCGGGAGACGTCCAGGCCGGAGGCCAGCACCCGCGACTTGAGCGTCGCCACGTCGTCCGCGGTGACCAGCGGGTGGTCGACGGCCGGCACGCGGTCCTGCCAGATCAGCTCCTCGCTGGGCACCAGCGGACCGACGTAGCGCTGGATCGGCCCCATGTCGCGGTGGGTGAGCTTGAACCACGCGCGGGCGAACGCGTCGCCGAACGCCTCCGGGTCGGCGAGGAACCGCTGCCCGATGGCGTTGTAGACCGGGTCGACCTTGAGCGCGATGTCGGAGGTCAGCATCCCGGGCGTGCGTGCGGGCTCCCCGGTCTCGGGGTCGGGCACCGTGCGCGTGGCGACGCCGTCCTGGGGCGACCACTGCCAGGCCCCGCCCGGGCCCTTGCCGAGCTCCCAGTCGATGCCGTACAGGTTCTCGAGGTACTTCTGGCCCCACCGGGTGGGTTCCGCGGTCCACGTGACCTCGAGGCCGCTGGTGATCGTGTCGCCGCCCTTGCCGGAGCGGTAGCTGTTGGCCCAGCCGAGGCCCTGCTGCTCGATCGCCGCGCCCTCCGGCTCCGGGCCGACGTGGCCCTCGGGGTTGGCCGCGCCGTGGGTCTTGCCGAACGTGTGACCGCCGGCGATCAGCGCGAACGTCTCCTCGTCGTTCATCGCCATCCGGCCGAACGTCTCGCGGATGTCGTGCGCCGACCCCACCGGGTCGGGGTTGCCGTTCGGCCCCTCCGGGTTGACGTAGATGAGGCCCATCTGGACGGCGGCGAGCGGCTGCTCGAGCTCGCGGTCACCGGTGTAGCGGTCGTCACCGAGCCAGGTGTCCTCCGGGCCCCAGTAGACGTCCTGGTCGGGCTCCCACGCGTCGACGCGACCGCCGGCGAAGCCGAAGGTCTTCAGCCCCATCGACTGCAGCGCGACGGTGCCGGTGAAGACGATCAGGTCGGCCCACGAGAGGCGACGGCCGTACTTCTGCTTGATCGGCCAGACGAGCCGACGGGCCTTGTCGAGGCTGGCGTTGTCGGGCCAGCTGTTCAGCGGCGCGAAGCGCTGCATGCCGGCGCCGGCGCCGCCGCGGCCGTCGGTGGAGCGGTAGGTGCCCGCGCTGTGCCAGGCCATCCGGATGAAGAACGGGCCGTAGTTGCCGAAGTCCGCCGGCCACCAGGGCTGCGAGGTCGTCATGACGTGCTCGACGTCGGCGCGGAGCTCGTCGAGGTCGACCGTCGCGAACGCCGCCGCGTAGTCGAAGTCGGGGTCCATCGGGTTGGAGGCGGCACCGTGCTTGCGCAGGACCGCGAGGTTGAGCGACCGGGGCCACCAGCGCTGGTTGCTGTTGCCACCCTCGGTGGGGTGGCTGATGCGGCCGAAGTCGACCGGGCAGCCGGCGGCCTCCTCGGTGTTCATGTGCGCCTCGCGCGTCGTGTCGTCGACGTGCTCGGTGCTCGTGGAGTGCTCGTCAGTCATGGGTCGATGATCTCCGGTGGGTTCGATGATGGCGATCGGGTGTGCAGGTCCAGTTTCGCGCCTCCGCGCAACCCGGCCCGCATCCTTTCGTTCGGACGGTGCTGGATCTGGGTACTACAACGGCCCTTCCGCAGCCGGCTCGGGCCCGTGCGCCCCGTCGACGCGGGCCTGGATCGCCGTGACGGCGTCGGTCAGCGAACGTCCGGGCACGCGCCACCACTCGGGCGGGGGTGCGATCACCTCGGGCTCCGCCTGCGGAACGCTGCCGCGCAGCCGGATCCAGATCGCGCGTGCCCCGTCCCACTCCGGCGCGACCTCGACCGACACGATGTCGGCGTAGCCCAGGAGCCGGGTCCGCAGGCCCCGCACCTCGAGGCCGTCCGGGGTCAGCCGCACCCGGGCCCGTGCACCCGGCACGGAGGACAGCCCGTAGGTCACGAAGAGCATCGCCAGCAGCGACCAGGGATCGAGCCTGGTCATCCCGGCCAGCAGGGCCGTCAGGGCAGACCCGCCCAGGGCGTACAGGACCGGGGTCGTCGGCCACCACCCGTTGCGCTCGACCTCCCAGAGCGTCAGCGTCCCGGCAGGCTGCCCGTGCTCCTCGACCATCTCTCCTCGATGTGTCCGTAGCGCCAGATCGCCAGGGCACCGACCCAGGCCACGACGAAGAGCCCGACGATGACGTAGCCGGCACGGTCGAGCGGGATGGCGGCGATCGCGGCGAGCGGGCCGTGCTCGATGCCCGTCTGCTCCGCGAGCACCCCGACCAGCTCGATCGTGCCGATGACCAGGGCCACCGCGACCGAGATCGCCGTGATCGTCAGGTTGTAGTAGACCTTGCGGACCGGTCGGCGGAACGCCCAGCCGTACGCGCCGGTCATCAGCACGCCGTCCAGGGTGTCCATCAGGCACATGCCGGCCGCGAAGAGGACCGGCAGCACGAGGATCGCGTAGAACGGCAGGTCGAAGGCGGCGGCCCCGCCGGCCAGCACCAGCAGACCGACCTCGGTCGCGGTGTCGAACCCGAGCCCGAAGAGGACACCGACCGGGTAGATCTGCCACGGCCGGGTGACGGCTCTGGTCAGCCCGCCGAGGAAGCGGTTCATGAACCCGCGCTTGGCGAGCTGGTCCTCGAGCTCCTGCTCGTCGTACTCCCCGTGGCGCATCCGCCGGAACACCCGGACCAGGCCGACGAGCACCACCAGGTTGAGAATGCCCAGCACCCACAGGAACAACCCGGAGACCGAGGCTCCGACCACCGCCGTCAGGGCGTGCAGCTCGGACCGGTCGTCGGTCACCTCGCCGGCCAGCGCCTTGACACCGGCCGACAGGGCGAGAGCGAGCCCGAAGACGATGCTCGAGTGCCCGAGCGAGAACCAGAACCCGACCGACAGCGGCCGCCGACCGCTCCCGCCGCGGGCGGCGCGGTCGGTGAGGAGCTTGCGGGTCGTGTTGTCGACGGCGGCGATGTGGTCGGCGTCGAAGGCGTGGCGCAGGCCGAACGTGTAGGCGAGGACCCCCACCCCGGCCCCGAAGACCGGCGTCGAGCCGCCCAGCTGGTAGCGCTCGGGGACGACGAGACCGAGCAGCACGCCGACACCGACGACGTGCAGGACGAGGATGAACGTCGCCATGCCGACGAGCGACCGACGGTCGGCCCGGTCGAGGCTGGACACGACGGTCCGCAGGCGGCCGGAGCCGACCCGCGCGGAGGTGGCGGACGTGGTCATCGGTCTCCTCGCTCCCGGCACGGTGTCGCACGGCGACGCTAGTTCATGTGCGCGACCACCCGGTCGTACGGACGCCTGCGGAGACGGCGGCAGGCGGAGGAAAGACCTCCGGGAGCTCTCGTGGCGTATGCAACATGTCACAAAGCCAAGGGGATCCTGACGACACCTGAGAACACCGGGGCTTTGTGTGAGGCTGGATCCAGGCTCCTACGCGGGCGAGACCGACGACCACGGGGGTGAGGAGTCCGATGCTGCATCCCATCGACGAGCCCCCGGCTGGCGTGATGTCGCCGCCCCCTGGCGACGACGTCGACCTGGTCCTCGACGACACGGCGATGGCCGAGGCGGTGTCCAACCTCCGCGCCCTGATCATGGCGGGGGAGAGCTATCGACTGGCGGTGGCCGTCACGGGCGGGCTCGGGGCGACGGAGAGCCAGGCGATCTCCTACCTGGCGGTGCACGGGGCACGCGGGCAGTCGGACCTGGCCCGGGACCTGAGCCTCACCAGCAGCGCCGCGACCGCGCTCGTCGACCGGCTCGAGCGTCACGGCGCCGCCGAGCGGACGCCGCACCCGAGCGACCGGCGCCGGACTCTCATCCGCCTGACCACCCGTGGTGAGGAGCTGGCCGTGGCCGGGCAGCAGCCGCTGCTCGCCAGCCTCGGCCTGGTCAAGCCCACCGACCTCCCGATCGTCTCGAGCTGGCTGGCGGTCATCGCCGGTGACCTGCACGCACGTTCACGGCTGGCGGGGTCGACCCCGGGCGCCAGCGGCTGCTGACGCCCGGGGGCCGGGCCGGACCGACCGGTCCGACTTTCTCCGGGGTCGGGTCGGGCGCCGGTCCGCGGTCGACCTTGTGGATGCGGCTCTCGCCCGCCCTGCGCTGCAGGGTGATCCGGTCGATCTCGCTGTGCGCCTCGTTCGTCGCGGGCAGCCCGTCGGCGAGCGTCCGGACCGTGAGGGTCGTGTGCTTCCCGTGGGCCGCGGGCTTCACGTCGATCGCCAGGAACGCGTACGCGTCGTAGCGCACCTGCGACCAGCTGACGACCTCCGGCACCTTGGTCCCCTGCAGGTAGCCGGAGGCGTTCTTGGCCGAGCCCTCGTCAGACCAGTAGTAGCTGTTGACGACGTTCTCGGTGTTGTTCTCCGCGGTGTTCTCGCCCCCGGCGGGGGCGTAGCCGCGGTAGCGCTGACCCTCGGGCAGCGCCTGCGGCCCGCTCGGCGTGACGCCTTCGGGCGCCGGTGCGTCGGGTCCGGGGGCAGGGCGGAACGGGTAGCGCGGACGCCCCCCGCTGCCGACGCCGATGTAGGTCACGCCGTCCGTCTGCGGGTGCACCACCGACCGGTCGGGTGCCTGGCGGGTCGGCTGGCCGTACCGGATCGGGTCGGTCCGCTCCAGCAGGTGGTTGTGGCCCTGCACGACGAGGTCCACCTCGTAGCGGGAGAACAGGGGGTCGAGCGCGTCGCGCAGACCGCCGTCGGAGGCGTGGTTGTTGGTCGTGGAGTGGGCGCAGTGGTGGAAGAAGGCGACGACGAAGTCGATCCCCGTGGCGACGTCGACGTCGGTGCGCCAGCGCTTGAGCGTCCGCGTCACCCAGGCGAGCTGGCTGCCGTCGGAGTAGCCCTTGTTCGTCTGGATCTCGTTGCTCAGCTCGTTGGCGTCGACCGAGACCCCCGCTACGTTGCCGTAGACGAACTCGTGCACCGAGGGGCAGCCCTTCGGCCCGTTGCCCGGCAGGTCGAGCCGGTCCAGGTGCCCGCCGTAGCCGTGCGTCGGGCTGTCGCCCAGCTGCACCGTGTTCCCGTACAGGGGCTCCATGTCGTGGTTTCCGGTCGCGAACATCCACGGCGTGAACGCCGCCTGGCTCTCGATCTGGTTGAGGAAGACGTCCCAGACGTACGGGTTGTAGAGGTTCGTGCCCGTCGCCGAGGTCCCGAGCGGGGTGTGCGAGTCGTCGGCCGGCAGTCCGCTGCCGCCCGGGTCGGCGTAGCAGATGTCGCCGGCCAGCAGGGTGAAGACGGGGCGCTCCGAGGACATCAGGTTGGTCTGCGTCACCGCCGGGTGCGGGTCACGGCCGCTGGTGCCCCGCCACCGGGTCGGCGGCGTTGTCGTAGTTGATGTCGAACACCCCGGCCGGCCAGGTGCCGCCCGCGTTCTTCACGCTCTCCGGGTCGGAGTTTCAGGCGAACCTGGGGTCGGTGGGCGCGTTGTTGGTGCCCACGTCGGCGAACGCCGTGAACGTGAACGCGTCGGGGACCTCGCCGGCGTGGTCCCGCTTGCCGTGCGCCGGCTTCGGCGCGGCGGTGAAGTACGCCGTCCCGCTCTTCGCGCCGTCCGACAGCCGCAGCCGGTAGTGGTAGACCTTGTCCGCCCGCAGACCGTCCAGGGTGGCCTTGGCGTAGCACTGGCTGCCGACCGGGCCGCCGGGGATGGCGTACTGCCCCACGAGGTGGACGATCTCGGCCTCGTAGCGCTCCCCCTAGTGACCGGGCTCGGTGCCGACGTCGACGAAGCAGCGGAGCCTGGTCGGCAGCATCCCGGTCTTGCTCACCAGCTGCGCCGTCACGGCCATGGCGTTGTCCGGACGGCCCTGGACGAAGGAGAGGTGGCGGCCCGAGATCACGGTCCCCGACGTCCCCGACGTCCCGGGCGTGCCGCCGCCCGCGGCGAACGCGGCGCTGGCCAGCCCGAACTGCGCGGCGGCGTAACCGCCGGCCCGGCCATGACCGCCTTGAGCACGCTGCGCCGGCTGACCGACTGCCGGGCGAGCTCGCGGGTGTTCCACTCGGTGTACTCGTCGATGGTGGTGGGTTGTCCACCCTGTTCCAGAAGTGTCACGACGAGCAGCCTGCGCGAGCGGGCGGACGTAGTCGATGGATCCGCTGTGGAACGGCAGGTCAACGCTTGGTGTCGCACCAGTCACGCGTTGATGAACCCGCAAGACGGCCGGACGGCCGGACCGCTGAGGGCGCACCAGCCGAGCGGGCCGTCTCGCGTGATCACCCCTGGTGGACGCAGCTCATCGGCCCAGACGGCCACGACGTCCTCAGCACGAGGCTCGGCCGCGACGCCTGCTGTCGCGTCCCACACCTGCTCGCCGGACCTCGTGCGTCCGAGGGTGAGCGTGCCGGGGTTCGTCACCACGAACACGTGCCCGTTCGGTGAGCGGAACAGGTGGGTCCCCGGATCGGGTCGTCGTCGTCGCCAGCCGGCGAAGGTCACCGCTCGGTGGTGGCTGCGGGTCAGCGGCCCGAGGTTGTGCTGCCCCGTCTGACCCGGTGGTCCGCCCCGGGCGAGCGGGACGCAGGGCCTGGTGTGGTCGAGGTCGAGGGTGCGGCCCGTTGCGTTGCCGTAGGGGAACACGTCGACCGGGTTGCGCAGGAACACCGCGTCCCGCAGCCGGTACGGGATCTCGTACGCGTCGACCGGCGCGGTCTCGACGGGGTCGACGACCGGTCGCCCGGTGACCGCGCAGCCGGTGTCGGCACGCCACTCGCGGGCCTGGTCGAGGGTGAGTGGGTCGCCGTGCTCGGGACGGACCAGCCCGTCGCCCGCGCGCAGCGAGGAGCCCGACAGGTGCAGGTGCAGCACGACCCGCGGGCGCGATCCGCGCAGATCCGCGTCCGACAACCCAGCCGGCGGTAGTCGTCCGCACCCGCGTCGAGGTGGTGCACGTCAGCCCAGGCCGCTGCGAGGACGAGCTCCTCGCACTCCGCCTCCCGCACCGCCGCGATCCGATCCGCAAGCTGCCTGGAGGTCGCCGCCTCCTCCACCGGATCGAACGTACGAACGATTGTGACGCAGCCCACCGACAGGAACCACAACCAGATGTTGTCCGTCGACACCCAGGTGCTGTCAGCGTCTCGACCTCAGTCCCAACCCTCCTGGGGCGTACGGCAGGAGTCGCGGAACACGTACTGCGACGGCAGCCGACGCTCGTGGCTCGACCAGTCGATGGCCGGCCGGGTCGCCGACTCGGGCAGGTAGCCGAGCCGGTAGACCGCCATCAGCTCGAGGTCGTCGGGCACCGCGAACAGCTCCGCGAGGCGGTCCCACTGGCCCTCGACCTCCATCGGGAAGGAGACGAACTGGATGCCCATCCCGATCTCGCCGGTGGTCAGCCAGACGTTCTCCATGGCCGCCCCCATGCTGAACACCGAGTAGAAGCCGGACAGCTCGCCCGGGCGGTACTCGGAGCGGTCGAGCAGCACCGCGAGCAGCATCGGGGAGCCCGCGACGAGGCGGCGGTTCTCGGCGCCGAGGGTCTGCGGCACACGCAGCCGGTTCATCACCTGCTGACCACGGGCCGTGAAGACCTGCTTGGTGAAGGGGCGCAGCAGGGCAGGCAGGCGGTCGAAGAGCATCCCGCTGCGCTTCTCGGCCATCTCGTCGGCGGAGAAGCGGAAATACGGGCGGTAGCGCTCGAAGAAGGTGCCGTTCGACATCGCGGTCGTCATGCTGCTGCCGCTGATCTCGGCGACCTGCTCGATGACCGCGGGGTCGTCGACGACCACGAAGCGCCAGGGCTGGCTGTTCAGCTGCGAGGGTGCCCGGCCGGCGACCTCCATCAGCAGGCGCTGGTGCTCCTCGCTGACCGGGTCGGGCCGGAACGGTCCGTTCGTGGTCTTGCGACGCCGCAGGACGTCAAGAAACTCCATGCTGCTGCTCCTGGATGGCTCGGGCGAGGCTGGCGACGAAGAAGGGCGCTGCGCTGAGTGCGACGACCGGGTGCCGACGCGAGCGCGCGCTGACGTACGGGACGACCACGAGCGGCAGGGCCGCCGGCAGCAGGCGCCACCCCGCCCGGCTGTCGCTCCACAGCAGCGTGCTCGCTGCGGCGCCGGCCAGCAGGCTGGTGCTGACGTACAGGGCGTGGTGGGCCCAGCGGAACCGGCGGTTGTCGACGAGGCGGAGGGCGACGGCGGAGCCGAGCCCCACGTTGGCGACGTAGCTCGCCGTGGCGGCCGTGAAGAACGCCGCCGGCCGGGGCGGCCTCACGCGACGGCTCCCGGGTCGTGCTGCAGCAGCAGCCGGAAGGGCGGGGCCGCCCGGACCGACCACCCGGGGCGTACGCCGACAAGCTCGTGCGGGCGGTAGCTCCGCCGGATCGACAGGAGCCCGTCGGCGTGCAGGAACGAGGAGCCGGCCAGCGGCCGGGTGGCCACGGCGTACGCGTGGTGAGCCAGGGCCGAGCGGCGCAGGTCGTTGTGCACGGCGAGGCGCCGGGCGAGCTGCTCGCTGTCGGCCAGCAGCCCCTGCAGCGCTGCGGGGTCGAGGTGGTGCAGCAGGTGGTTGGACACGACGACGTCGAAGGTCCGGCCCTCGGCCACGAGGTCGGCGCTGGTGGCCCTGCGGAACTCGACCGGCCCGCTCGGACCCCGCTGGACGTAGGTCGCGGCGCGGGCGTCCGGGTCGACCGCGGTCACGGTGAGGTCGATCCCGTCGCGGTGGGCCCAGCCGGCCAGCCGGCGGGGGATGTCGCCGCCGCCGAAGCCGACGTCGAGCAGGGTGGGTGCGGAGGTCGCGGCCAGCACGGGGCGCAGGGTCGAGACGTAGAGCCGCCGCCAGCCCGACACGAGTCGGTTGACCACCCGGAACTGGCCGTAGGTGCGCTCCAGCAGGCGCAGGTCGCAGCCGGGGTCGTCCATGAGCTCCACCGCCGAGGTCTCCCGGTGCGCCAGGCCGATCATGCCGCCGGGGTCCGGGTGAGGAGCGCGCTCTCCACGGTCAGCCCGGGGCCGAAGGCGAGGCCGGCGATCTGCTCCGGCTCGACCGAGCAGGGCCGGCGGAGCAGCTCGGCCAGCACGAAGAGCACAGTGGGGCTGGACATGTTGCCGTAGCGGCGCAGGACGTCGCGCGACGGCGCCAGGTCCTCGTCGTCCAGCCCGAGGGCCGACTGGACCTGGTCCAGGACGCTGCGCCCGCCGGGGTGCACCGCCCAGCGGTCGACCTCCTCGGGGCGCACCAGGCCCAGCAACGAGGGCACGGCCGCGGGCAGCGACGAGCCGAGGATGCGCGGGACGTAGCGGCTGAGCACCATGTCGAAGCCGAGGTCGCCGATCGTCCAGGCCATGTCGGCCTCGCCGTCGTCGCTGAGGGTGGTGCCCAGGGCGTCCAGGGTCACCGTCTCCGCACCGGCGGCGGGTGGCCGTCCGGTCACGACGGCCGCGGCCGCGCCGTCGGCGAAGAGCGACGAGGACAAGATGGTGTCGAGGTCGTCGCCCACGTGCAGGTGCAGTGAGCAGAGCTCGGCGCAGACGACGAGCACGACCGCGTCGGGGTCCGCGCGGCAGACCGCGTGCGCCAGCCGCAGCGCCGGGAAGGCGCCGTAGCAGCCCATGAAGCCGAGGTGGAACCGCTGCGTGGTGACGGGCAGGCCGAGCTGGCGCACCAGCAGGTAGTCCGGGCCGGGGGCGAAGAAGCCGGTGCAGGACACGGTGACCACGTGCGTCACGTCGTCGGCCACGAGGTCGCTGGCGCCGAGGGCGTCCTTCGCCGCCGCGAGGAACAGGGCGGGCGCCTCCCGCGTGTACGCCGCGTTGCGGGTCCCCGTCGTCGGCGCCAGGACGCGTGCGGTCCGGGCGTCGTAGTGGACGGGCTCGGCCGGTCCGGGCACGTCCCCGAGCTCGGTCATGACCGTGTGCCGGGTGTCGATCTCGGACGCGTCGAACACGGCCGCCAGCCGACGGGCGCCGAGCCGGCTCAGTCCCGGCTGCCCGGCGAGCACGTCGCGGAAGGCGGGCTGGTGCAGCACGGTGACCGGCACGGCCGTCCCCACCGCCCGCAGGAAGACGGGCACCGCGGAGTCCGGGCCGCCGCGCTCAGGAACGGGGCCGCCCCAGCGGAGTCTCGTCGAGGTGCTCGCGGAGCTCGACGAGGGAGTCGTAGACCTTGATCGCGCCGACGCTGCTGAGCTCGTCGGCCCCGAAGCCGCCCGTCCGCAGCGCGATCGTCGGGATGTCCAGCTTGGCGGCGGACTGCACGTCGTACACCGAGTCGCCGACCATGACGCCCGAGGCCCCCTCGACCTTGGCCAGCGCGACCTTGACGATGTCGGGCGCGGGCTTGCTCGTCTCGGCGTCCTCGGAGGTGGTGAACGCGTCGGCCAGCTCCTTGCCGTTGATCAGGTCGAGGAACCGCTCGACGTGCTTGGTCTTGCCGGAGCTGGCGAGGACGAGGTGGAAGCCGCGGTCCTTCACCTCGCGCAGGAGCTCGTACGCGCCCTCGAACGGTTGGATCTCGCCGATCATCTGGTCGAACTCCTCGACCCAGGCGTCCCGCAGCGCGTCGCCGTGGGCCTCCTCGACGTCCTGGCCCCCGACCTCGGGCACGAACGTGTCCCCACCCATCCCGATGCCGCGGTGGATGCGCCAGAGGGGCCGGGTGATGTCGAAGCGCCGGAAGGCGCGGAACCAGGCCAGCGCGTGCTGGTAGTTGGTGTCGACCAGGGTGCCGTCGACGTCGAAGATCGCAGTGTCTGCCACGCTCCCTTGCTACCCGAAGTTCCCAAAGGGCAACCGCGGGGCGCCCGACCACCGGACGGGGAGCAGGCGCAGGGTGGGCGCGCCCTACGCGGGACGTTCCTCCTCGCCGACCGTCGGCACCACCTTGGGGCGCCCGCGACGGTGGCTCCAGACGTCGCGGATGACGACCTGGACGATGCCGGCCACGGGGATCGCGAGCAGGGCGCCCAGGATGCCGGCGAGCTCGACGCCGACCAGGATCGCGACCAGCACGGCGAGCGGGTTGAGCTTGACGGTCCGCGACAGGATCACCGGCTGCAGGACGTGGTTCTCCAGCTGCTGGTAGAGCACGACGAAGATCGCGACGACGATCAGCGCGGGGATCGAGTGGACGGCGGCGGCGATGAGTGCCGCGATCGCGCCGATCGTCGCGCCGATCAGCGGGATCAGGTCGGCCAGGCCGACGAACAGGGCGATCAGGCCGGCGAACGGCACCCCCATGATCTTGAGCGTGGCGTAGGTCAGCCCGCCGCAGATGATGCTGATCAGCAGGTTGCCGGAGATGTAGCCCGTGATCGACTTGGCGCAGTCGGCGGCGACCGCGCGGACCCGCGCTCGGCTGTCGTCGTCCTCGATGAGGTTGAGGACGCCGGACACGACCTTGGGCCCCTCGAGGACCATCAGGATCGACAGCACGAACACCGTCACCACCCCGGCGATCCCGGTGGCCACGCCGGACAGCACGCCGCTGGCCGACCCGGTCAGGCCGGACGCGTAGCCGGCGATCTGGCTCTGGTGGCTCTGGACCCACGCGAGCGCGTGCGTGCGCTCGAGCAGCCGGCCGACGGTGCCACGGCCGGAGCGGGCGTCGGTGATCAGCTGAGGCAGCTGGGTGGCGAAGGACGCCCCCTGCGTGGCCAGCGGCACCGCGAACGCGGTGACGAGCCCGGCCAGGACGAGCACCAGGACGAGGAAGACGAGGATCGTGGCCACGGTGCGGTGCCCACGGGCGATCTTGCGCTCGACCCAGGCGGTGACCGGGTATAGGGCGACGGTGAAGAAGAGCGCGACCACGAGCCAGACGAGGACGTGCTGGATCTTGTAGAGCAGCAGGAGGGCGACCGCGGTGGCCAGCACCAGGCCGATGGTCGCGAGGATCGTGCGGACCGGGACGGTCCCGGTCTTGGGGTTCATGGGGGTGGCAGACACAGTCACTCCTGTACCCCGAGCCGACTCACTTACGCTGTAAGGCAGATCACCGTCCCCGCGCGCCGCTCCCGTTTCCCCGTGGTCAGGCAGGGAAAGATGTCCTAGGCACCATGTGCGGCCGTGGTCCTCGGGACTCGGCGGCGCATCCGAAACACCACGTCTGGAGCACCATGAGCAGCGCAATCAACGAGCCCCGGAACCCGGACGAGCGACCAGTCGCGGGGAGCACCACCAGCAGCACGGGTGCCGACCGGACCTCGACCCGCACCGACACCGTCCGGCCGGACCGTACGAGCGACGCCCCGACCGGGCGTGACCTCGTCCGCCAGCAGAAAGAGCGCTTCGGCGGGATGAAGTTCGGCGCCTGCTTCTTCGGGTGGCTCACCGCCACCGGCACCGCGGTGCTGCTCACCGGGCTGCTGACCGCGATCGGGCTCGGGGTCGGCCGCCAGCAGGACCTGACCGCCGCCCAGGCCACCGGCAGCGCCGGCACGCTCGGCCTCGTCGGGGCCATCGTGCTGCTCGTCGTGATCCTGGTCGCCTACTTCTGCGGCGGCTACGTGGCCGGGCGGATGGCGCGCTTCAACGGGCTCAAGCAGGGTGTCGGGGTGTGGCTGTGGACGATCATCGCGGCCGTCGTCGTGACCGTCCTCGGGCTCCTCGCGGGTGACCGGTTCAACGCGCTCAGCAGCGTGAACAGCCTGCCGTCCCTGCCCGTCAGCCGTGACGCCCTCACCACCGGCGCGATCGTCAGCGTCGTGGTCGTCATCGTCGCGGCCCTGATCGGCGCGATCCTCGGTGGTCTGGCCGGCATGCGCTACCACCGCCGCATCGACCACGCGACGTTCACCGACTGAGCTGTTCGGAGGCCGGGCGTGCCACTGGGAGGATCGGCATGATGATCACTCCACTGCACGACCCGGGCTGGCGAGGCTTCGCCAGCGACAACTACGCCGGCGTCCACCCCGAGGTGCTCGAGGCGCTCGCCGCAGCGAACGGCGGGCACCAGGTCGCGTACGGCGCCGACGCCTACACGGCGCGGCTGCAGGAGGTGGTCCGGGAGCACCTCGGCGAGAGTGCCGAGGTGTTCCCGGTGCTGAACGGCACCGGCGCCAACGTGATCGGGCTGACCAGCGTGCTGCCGCGCTGGGGCGCCGTCGTCACCAGCGACACCGCGCACATCCACACCGACGAGGCCGGCGCCCCGGAACGGGTGACCGGGCTCAAGCTGCTGACCGTCCCGACCCCTGACGGCAAGCTCACCCCGGAGCTCGTCGAGCTCCAGGCCTGGGGCTGGGGCGACGAGCACCGGGCCCAGCCGCTCGCCGTGAGCGTCACCCAGAGCACCGAGCTCGGCACCGTCTACACCCCCGACGAGATCCGGGCGGTCGCCGACCACGCGCACGCCCACCAGATGGTCGTGCACCTGGACGGCGCTCGGATCTGGAACGCGGCCGCGGCGCTGGACCTGCCCTTCGCCGCGTTCACCACTGACGTCGGGGTCGACGTCCTGACCTTCGGCGGCACGAAGAACGGCCTCCTGGGCGTCGAGGCCGTCGTGGTGCTCGACCCCTCCCGGGCGGAGGGGCTGGTCTATCTCCGCAAGCTCACGATGCAGCTGACGTCCAAGATGCGGTTCGCCTCGGCGCAGCTGCTCGCGCTCTTCGACGACGACCTCGGCCTGCGCAGCGCGACGCACGCGAACGCGATGGCTCGTCGCCTGCGTACGGCGCTCGAGGCCGGGGTGGCCGACGGCTCGATGACCGGGCTGACCTTTACCCAGCCGACCCAGGCGAACGCGGTCTTCGCCAGCCTGCCGCTCGGGGTGGCCGACCGGATCCGCGACCGGGTCCGCTTCTACGACTGGGACCGCACCCGCGGCGAGGTCCGCTGGATGACCGCCTGGGACACCACCGAGGCTGACGTCGACGCGTTCGCGGCGGTCATCGCCGAGGAGCTCGCCCGACCCCGGTGACCGGCCCGCTCTGCTGACCGGCCGAGCGGTGGTCAGCCGATCGGGCTGCCGATGAGGCGTCCGAGGCCGTACGTGATCAGGACGGCGACCCCACCGAGGCCGAGCTGACGCAACCCGGAGCGGAGCAGGGGGCGGCCGGTGAGCCGCCCGACGACCATGCCGCCGACGACGAGGGCGACGACGGTGATGACCATCGCCACCGCCAGGTCGGGGACGCCGACCAGGTAGGGCAGCAGCGGCAGCAGGGCGCCGACCGAGAACGCGGCCAGCGAGGCGGCGCCGGCGACGACGGGGGAGGGGAGGTCCTCGTGGTCGACGCCGAGCTCCTCACGGGTGTGGAAGCGCAGCGCCGTGTCGGGATCGGCGGACACGGCCGCGGCCATGGTGGCGGCGGTGTCACGGTCCGCGCCGTAGCTGGCGAAGGTGTCGGTGAGCTCGGCCTGCTCCGCGTCGGGGAACTGGGCGTGCATCGTGCGCTCGACCGCGACCTCGGCGTGGACGAGCTCGTTCTGGTTGGTCACCGACACGTACTCCCCGGTCCCCATGGAGAACGCTCCCGCGACCAGGCCGGCCAGGCCCGTGAGGACGATGGCGTGCGTCGACACCCCGCCGCCGTCGACACCGGCGATGAGGGAGGCGTTGGTGACCAGCCCGTCGACCGCCCCGAACACCGTCGGTCGCAGCCAGCCGCCGGAGACGTCGCGGTGCCGGTGGCTCCACCCCCGGGCCAGCGCGGCCTCCATGACCGGGGCCGTCTCGACCGGCGGTGCCGTCGGGGCCGGTGCGGCGACAGGGAGCGGCTCCCCGGGACCGGGCTGGGGGGTCGTGTCTCTGCTGCTGGCCACCCGGAGATTCTGCCCGACCCGGCTGGTGCGGCACATCCCCGCGCCGCGGACGCGCCGGTCAGCGGGAGGCGCTGTTCCTCGTCGGCACCGACCGGGCGCGTTCGCGCGCCGAGCTCACCGCGTGCTGCAGCGAGCCCGCGTCGTACGCGCCGTAGTGGCGTCGACCGTTGACGAAGAAGGTCGGCGTCCCCGAGACGCCGCTGCGGTCGGCGGAGTCGATGTCGGTGGCGATCCGGTCGGCGTGCACTCGGTGGTCGAGGTCGTCGTCGAAACGGTCGACGTCCAGGCCGGGCCCGCCGGCGTAGCCGAGCAGGTCCGACCTCGTGAGGTGGTCCTGGTGGACGAGCAGCAGGTCGTGCATCGGCCAGAACGCCCCCTGCTTGCCGGCCGCCTCGGCCACCTCCGCGGCCGGCTGGGCGTGCGGGTGGGCGTCGGTCAGGGGCAGGTGGCGCCAGACGAAGAGCAGGTCGTCGTCGGAGTCGAGCTCGGCCCGGGCGGCGGGCTCGGCCAGGCCGCAGTGCGGGCACTCGAAGTCGCCGTACTCGTACAGGATCACGCTCGCGTCGCGCCGACCGCGGTCGTGGTCGCGGGTGTCGTCGAAGGGTTCGGCCAGGTCGAGCAGGGTCTGGAAGGTCCGGAGCAGGGCGCGGCTGCGTCGGTCGGCGGGCAGGAGGCGGGCGGCGTGGAAGACGACGAGGGTCACGCCGAGCGCGAGGACCGTGGTGGCGAGGATGCCGCTGCCCGCCACCGCGAGCCAGCCGACCGGCGGCTTGAGCCGCGCCTCCGGCTGAGGCGGGTCACGGCCCAGCTCGCGCCCAGCACGGCCACTGGCTTGCCCACCACGTAGCCGAGGACGATGCCCAGGGTGGTGGGCGACGTCCAGGCCCGGCCAGCAGGTCGCCGTCCACCCGGAACCCGGCGTTCGCCAGGCCGAACAGGGGGACGATCACGTACGTCGTCCAGGGCACGTAGAAGCGCTGCAGGCGAGCGTTCGGGGAGAGCGTGGCGATCACGCCGATGCTGGCGCTGCGCGCGGGCTCGGGGGTCGGCTCCTCCCGGAACGTCCGGAACAGCGCCGTCGCGCCCTCCAGCCCCTCGCGGGTCGGGGTGTACGCCGACGCGGCCAGGCCGATGGCCAGGCCGGCGACGACCGGGTCGATCCCGCTCTCCAACAGGGCCAGCCAGAGGACCACGCCCACCACCGCGTAGACGGTGGGTCCACCGAGCCGCAGCCGCAGGGCGAGCAGGAACGCGGCGAGCACGACGGCCGCGACGACGATGGAGCCGACGTCGAGCGGGTCGCTGCAGAAGATCGCGATGACCACCAGGGCCACCAGGTCGTCCACCACGAAGACGGTCAGCAGGAAGAGCCGGACGCGTTCGGGCACGACCGGACCGACGACGGCGAGCAGGCCGAGGGACAGCGCGGTGTGGGTGGACATCGCCGCGCCCCAGCCCGCGGCACCCGCGCCCCCGTGGTTCACGGCCAGGTAGAGCAGCACCGGGATCAGCATCGCCAGCAGCCCGGCGACCAGCGGGAGCAGGAAACGCTTCCGGTCGCGCAGCTCGCCCAGGTCCAGCTCGTCGGCGGGCCTCGAGCCCGACGACGAGGAAGAACAGGGTCATGAGGGCCTTGTTCACCCACTCCTGCAGGTTCATCGCGACCTCGCGGGAGCCGAGCCGGACCGACAGCCCGGTGCTCCACAGACCCTCGTACGACGCGGGCAGCAGGTTGGCCCAGAGCAGCGCGACGAGGATCGCGGCGACGAGGACGCTGGCGCTGCCGAACTCGCTCAGCAGCAGCGAGCGGACGCTGCCCGTGCTGCGCCGGATCTAGGGCGTCTGGGCCCGGACCTTCGTCGCCGGGGCGGCCGTGGCCGGTTCCGCGTGCAGGGCCCGGTCACGGTTCACGTCCAGGGTCTTCTCAGGTCCGGGCGCCGGTGGCAAGCCGGGCGCGGTTGACCACGAGAGCGAGGACGAGCGCTCCCAGGCAGACGACCCCGATGGCCGGTGAACCGACATCGAGGGCGAAGGTCAGGCCGGAGGACGTCGCGGCCGCGCCGAGCAGCAGCGCGGTGGCTCCCTGCACGAGGTAGGCGATCACGAAGACCGACGACAGCATCCCGGCCCGGTGCCGAGCGGGGGCGTGGGCGTTCACCAGCGTCAGCCCGCCCAGGAAGTTGAAGCTGTAGCCCGCGCCGGCCAGCGCCGAGGCGGCGAAGAAGACGGGCAGCGAGTGCGTGGTGGCGGAGAGCGTCAGCAGCCCCAGCCCGCCGATCGAGGCGACCGTGCCGCTGGCGACCAGCAGGCGGGCCGGCACCCGGCGGGACAGGATCGCCACCACACCGATCACGATCGCCGAGACCGACAGCAGCGCCCCGGTGACGAGCACGTTGGTGGAGCCCACGAGCTGGCGCGCGATCTGGGCACCCATCGCCAGCACGACCGAGCCGAGGGCGTACGCGGCGCTGACGGCCAGGACCGCGGTCGCGAACGTCCCGCGGAGCCCGCGCGGCACGGTCAGGCCGCGGAGCCGCCAGGGTGCCACGTCCTCGTTCGGGAGGTGCCGGGGCAGGAACCAGGCCAGGACGAGCACCCCGGCCACGATGACCGCCAGCACCCAGTAGTCGAGGTGCAGGGGGTAGGGGGCGTACTGCACGAGGGCCCCGCCGACGAGGGTGGCCAGGGCGAGGCCGGTCGCCGTCGCCGCGGTGGTGATGGAGCTGGCCCGCCCCACCTGCCCTGGTCGGCTGAAGTCGACCATCGCGGCGGAGGCCGGGCTCAGCGACAGGCCGACCCCCAGGCCCATGAACCCCCGGCCCACGAAGACCCAGCCCACGTTCGCCGCGAGGGCGAAGAGCAGCACGCCGACCAGGGTCGCGACGAGCCCCAGCACGATCGAGGCCCGGCGCCCGATGTGGTCCGACAGGTCGCCGAGCACGAGCAGCACCACGACGAGCACGATCGGGTAGACGGCGAAGATCGCGTTCGTGGTGGCGGGGCTCAGGTGCCACTCGGCCGCGTACAGGGGATAGCTGACGCTGGGGGCTCCGCTCGTCCAGAGCGCCAGGGCAGCGACGGCCGCCGCGGTCCAGAAGCTGGCGCGCCGCCCGAGGGCCTTGGGGCGGGTCGAGGTGAGAGCCATGGAGCGTCCTGTCCTGGCGGCCCCGGAGCAACGGGCCGGTCGCATGCTGAGCTGTCGGGAGCAACCTAGCACCTGGGTCGCTTTCCCCTACCCAGGCGTACGATCGGCGACATGGCTGTGACACCGGGGAAGGACGTCCGCTGCTCGATCGCCCGGAGCCTGGAGGTGCTGGGGGAGAAGTGGACCCTCCTCGTCGTCCGGGAGGCGGCCTGGGGCCGGACGCGGTTCTCGGAGTTCCGCCAGGCGCTCGGCGTGGCTCCCGACGTGCTCGCCGACCGGCTCGCGACGCTGGTGGAGGTGGGCGTGCTGGAACGTCGGCCCTACCGGGTGGACGGTGGCCGCCAGCGTGAGGAGTACGTGCTCACGGCCGCGGGCGAGGACCTCCGGCTGGTGCTCGGCGCGCTCGCGGCCTGGGGCGACGAGCACCGTCCTGCACCCGCAGGCCGTGCGTCGACCTTCGTCGAGGAGGCGACCGGCGAGGCCGTGACGCTCAGCTTCGTGTCCGCGGACGGCCGCACGCTCGAGCCCCGCGAGGTGTCGGTCGTGCGGACCCTGAGCACGCCCGAGCGGGCACCGAGCGTCGAAGGTGCTGCCGCCGGCTGACCTGGGCACGAGACGCCGCGCTCGTTCGTCGCGGCCGTCGGAGGACCCGTCCTCGCGACCAGGTGACCCGTCCGACCCCACGAGGGTCCCACGACCTCGCCCTCCCGCCGACGACCGACGGCGGAGGCTCCAGCCGATCGACCGTCTCGAGCACGTGCTCGGCCGGGTCGGGCTGACGGCCAGGCTCGCCCTGGCCTGGACGACGGTGGTGGTGCGATGGTCGGCCTCACCGTCGTCGCTCTCCCGGGCGGCCTGGCCAGGCGCGACCCGTACTCCCCGGACCCACGTCCGCGCGATGCCGGGGGAGCGCCGGACGAACCGGTGCCTGCTCCGGGTCAGCGCGGCTCCGGGACGACGAGCGGCGTCTCGTAGTAGCCGCGGAGCCGGTCGACCGTGACCAGCAGCGCACCGAGGTCGGCAGACGCGGCACCGGCGGGATGGCTGCTGCGGCACGCAGCCAGGGAGTCGACCGCCAGGACCGGGAGCGAGGCGGTCCCGGTGGCCCGCACCGCCCACCGCCGACCGTCCTCGTCGTGCCCGGCCAGACCGAGGGTCACCTCGCTGTCGACCAGGAGCCGGGCAGCGCTGCGGAAGGACCTGGTCGGGATCCGGACCTGGCCGTCGTCGACGCTGTAGCCCACCTCGAACCCGGCGGCTTGGCGCTCGCGCTTCGACGACAGGACGCCCTCGTTGGCGGTGAGCAGCCGCGCCCAGCACCAGGCCGTGGTGGCGAGGTCGATGACGTGCGCGTCGTGGTCGATCATCGGGGCCCGGTCACGGGGACCTCTCGGGTGGTGGTGCGGCGGGACCTGCCGGCCTGGGTGGTCGACGACGCCTCGACGACCAGAGGGGGCACTGACGGGGGCGGCGCGGACAGCCTCCCACGGGCCATGCCGCCCCCGTCTGCCCCCTCTCCAGCCTGGCGAGAGGGACCTGGGTTCGCGAGCCCGCTGCACCGAGCGGCTCGGCGCGAGCACACCGGCGGTGGGTGCTCGACGAGCTCTGGGATCAGCGGTCGGTCGAAGATGAGCGGACGGGCGGGATGGGGGAAGGACCCGGAAGGACGCGGCGTGGATGACCGGCGTCGTCGCGCACTCCTGAGCGGCTGGAAGGACCAGCACCGCCAGTTGCAGCCCACCGGAGCGGGGGAGGTGCAGGCCCGCTCGTCGCCTGGACCGTGGTCTCGGGCTCCACGCAGGGCATCGGGGCGGCCATCGCGGTCGAGCTCGCGCGTGCCGGGGCCAGGGTCGTGGTCAACGGCCGCGACGAGCAGCGGACCGAGGCGGCGGCGGGCGCACCCCGAGTCGACGTCCTCGTCAACAACTCGGCATCTTCGGCACCGCCGACCCGTCGAGCATCGACGACGACGAGTGGCGCCGCTACTTCGAGGTGAACGTGCTCTCCGCCGTACGCCTGATCAGGACCTACCTGCCGGGCATGACGGGACGCGGGTGGGGCCGGGTGGTCAGCATCGGCGAGCGACTCCGCGATCGCCACCCCGGTCGAGATGATCCACTACGGCGTGACGAAGACCGCCCTGCTGGCCGTGACGCGAGCCTTCGCGATGGCGGCGAAGGGCACCGGAGTCACGGTGAACTCGGTGATCGTCGGACCCACCCACACCTCCGGCGTCCTCGATCCTGCCTTGACCCTCGCAACCTGAAGTCTCGATCGCCGCTTCAGCCTCCTCGCTTGCGACGCCTCGTGGCCGTGCTTAGGGTCGGGCCACCGGCGGCGACGTCGGCTCAGCTCGGGGCTGACGAGAGGGACCGATCGTGCCTGTACGGGTTGACGCGCTGAGAAGGACGGTGCGGCTCGGGCTGCTCGCCGCCCTGGGCCTGGGACTGCCGCTGGTGGCCGGACCGGCATGGGCCGGGGGGACCGCGAGCTCGACGCAGCAACCGCCCCGACCCGCCGCCGGCGTCGAGCAGTCGTTGGTGGTCGGTGTCCCCGTCCTCACGGCCTCGCAGCAGCGCGCCACCGCGGAGAAGGACGCCGGCGTGGCCAGAGCCCTGGGGCAGCCGAGCGGGAACCGGCGCGCCCTGGCCTCGGACGACCCACCGGCCGACCTGCCGTCCCACCGCTCGATCAAGGCCATCAAGCAGAAGGCCCAGGTCCGCGGCTACTGGTGCGGGCCGGCCACGCTGGCGACGCTCGTGCAGGCGTCGGACGTGGACATCTCGGAGGCGACCGCGGCCAAGCGGCTGAAGACCACGCGGGACGGGACGGGCTGGTACAGCGGCAGCGGGAACTACCCGATGGAGAAGGCACTCGAGCACTACTCGAAGGACTTCGAGTACACCCCCGCCAACCTCCCGTTCACCCCGAGCAAGGCGGACAAGAAGACGTTCAAGAAGCGGCTCGTCACCGACGTCGCGGTCCACCAGCAGGGGATCGCCGGGAACGCGGTGGAGGTCACCAACGGTCCGCACCTGAACGGGCACCCGAACCGGACCATCTACCACTGGGTCGCGGTGCGCGGCTACGACGACGACGGCGAGACCACCCGCTACGCCGATCCGGTCGCCGGTTCGAGCATCTCCTGGGCGGGTCCGGTCGAGCGCTACAACGAGATCGACACCGACAAGATCGTGACCATCTTCGGAGCCCGTGGCTACATCTGGTAGGTCGTGGTGCGCCGCCGCCTGCCTGGCGGCCCTGGTGCTGGTCGGGTGCTCCACACCGGTCGCGGGCCCAGGGAACGGGTCTGCTCCGACGAGCACCCCGACCTTGGCCTCAACCTCGACCTCAGGTTCCGAGCAGGCACCCAGTCCGACCACCCCGGCCACCACCACGTCGGTCAGCACCGCTGAACCCTGCCGGGTCGACCTGCCGGACCGGTGGAGCTCCGCGCTCGACGACGGTGTGGTGGCGGCGGACAAGGACGAGGTGCTCACCGTGGCGCTCGGCGCGAGCGACGGCACGACGTTCGCCGTGTCCGACGTCAAGGGCAGGCAGCACCTCCTCGAGTGGCGGCGCGGCGACGAGCACGGCGTGGTGCAGGACCTCGGTACCGACCACCCCGAGTGGCAGGTGCTCGGCGCGACCTGGGACGGGCGCTACCTGGCCTACCGGGTCGACCAGTCGTACTCCAGCTTCGAGGACTTCTCGCTCTACGTCTGGGACAGCCGGGGGACCGGGGCGCCGACCCGCGTGGCTCACGGAGAGCCCGACAGCCACGGCGACCTCATGCAGACCCCGTTCGTCGACCCGGTGCTCGCCGACGGCTGGCTCTACTGGACCCAGACCCGCGACGCCGACCCCGAGCACACCGTCCTCTCCGGCTACCGCCTGAGCGACGGTCGGACCGAACGGTTGAGCCGCGGCTACGGCCGGGCACCCGCCCGCTTCGGCGACGCCCTCGTCTGGGCCGACAGCGACGGGCCCGGACAGACGTCGACGCTGCGGATGCTGGACCTCGGGACTCACCAGGTCATGCCTGTGCCCGTCGCCCTCCGGGCGGTGCGCGGTCCGTACTACCTCGCAGGCGACGCCGACACCCTCGCCTGGGTGGGCGGCCGCAAGGGTCGCCAGGTCTTCGTCTGGCGGACCGGCTGGCCGGAGCCCCGGCTCCTGGCCGACGGCCCCGCCTCCCCCCAATTCCCGCGGATCGCCGGCGACGTGGTCGTCTTCGCCGCCGACGACGCCATGTACGTCGCCGACCTGCGCAGCTGGTCCTACGCCAAGGTCACCCCGTCGTACGGGGGGATCTACGCCGACGGCGGGCCGGTCGTGACCGTCGGGTTCGCACCGACGGCCAAGGGCGGCGCCTCGGTCCAGACCCTCCTCGACACCGCCGCCGCAGGCCCTCTCGGGCGCCGCGGCTGCTGACCGTCCCGGCTGAAGACGTACGCAGGACGTCCAGCACGGGTCCACCGGTGAGAACGACCTCCCGGGGCGCGTGGCGAGTTCATCTCAGCCCCGGCGGAAGCGGCTGAGGTCCGTCCGAGCGGGGGTCGGCCTCGTCCCCGACCCCGGGAGCAGCGCGAGCGCGTCAGCGCTACCCGACCCTGACGTGACGCCAGAGCACCAGGTGAGGTCTGCGACGCGCTACCGGGAGACACCTGTCCTGCAGCCGCAGGTCTCGCCCACGACCAGGTTCCCGCGGACCCGAAGATGCCTCTGCACCGTTCCCGGTTCTGCGATCAGACGGAGAAGCTGTGCGCAGGCGGCTCCGGCCAGGTACTCGATGTCCTGTCGCACGGTGGTCAGTGTGGGTATGGCGTAAGCAGCGGCACGCGTGCCGCCCATCGAGACGACCGCGACGTCCTCGGGTACCCGGAGGCCGAGGTCGTGGCAGGCCCACAGGACCCCGATCGCCTGGATGTCCGAGGCCACGAACAGGGCAGTGGGACGTCGGCCGTGCAGCGTGGCCGGGCGCCCGTGGTCGCTCAGCAGAAGCCGGGCGGCCGAGTCGCCGCCGGCCTCGCTCTGGTCGGCGAAGGCTACGAGCTCGTCGCCAGCCAGGGCGCCGTGGCGTTGCTGCTGCGATCTCCAACCCGCCAGTCGCATCGCCTCGGAGCGGAGGCGCTTGGGCCCGATGATGCAGCCGACGAGATCGTGCCCGTGGTTCTGCAGGTGATCAACGGCCACGGCGGCGTCCAGCTGGTCCTCGGTCTGGACGGAAGAACAGCTCGACGACCCGTGCGCGTCGTCGAAGACGAGAACAGGCTTGTCCACCTCCTGGAGCGCGGGACCGATCAGTGCAGTCCCCGCGGAGATCATCAATCCATCCACCCGACGGTCGACGAAGGTGTTGAGCAACCGCTCCTCGTCCGGCTGGTAGCCGTGCGCGGTGGCAGCGAGCATCAGGTAACCCTGGTCGTTCAGCCTCTGCTCGACGGTCTCGGCCAGCGCGCCGAAGAAGGGGTTGGCCCGGTTCGGCGTGAGGAACCCGATGGTCCGGGTGCTACCAGCCCGGAGAGCGCTGGCGATGGCGTTAGGACGGTAACCCAGCTTCTGCACGGCAGCGAGAACACGTGCCCGAGCGTGCGACGAGGCGGGACGAGGGCCGTCGTTCAGGACGTAGCTGACGACGGCAGGTGACACACCGGCCTCTCGTGCCACGTCCGACCGGGTTACGACCACGTGCGACCGTACGTCATCCTGCGTCTTCAGCAGCACTGGACGGACGTACCGCGCGGCCCCCTGGCTTCAGCGCGAGGCCGAGGTCGGCGCGACTGGGGTACGACGACTGGGCCCCGGGGCTGGTGATGGCGAACGTGCCAGCACGGACACCGAGAGCGACCGCCTGCTCGAGCGTGGCTCCACGAGCGAGCTCCACCGCCACGGCTCCCACAAAAGCGTCGCCAGCCCCCGTGGTGTCGACTGCGTGGACTCCGGCCTCGGCCGGCGCGTGGCCGGCGGAGAGACCGTGGCCCCAGCAAGCGCCTTCCGCGCCTACCGTGACGACGACCGATCGCGCTCGACCGCGGAGCTCGACGACGGCTCGCCCAGCCCCCACCGCGCCCTGGACGGCCCACCCGACCAGGCCACTGGCCTCGGCTTCGTTGACGACCAGCGGGTCGCACACCGCCAGCAGGTCGTCGTCCACCGGTTGGAAGGGAGCCAGGTTGAAGATCACGCGGGCACCTGCGGCTTCGGCTGCGCGAATGGCTGCGGCGAAGATCTCGGGCAGCACCTCGGCCTGCGCGATCAAGATGGCCGCGCCGGTCTCGTCAGCCACCCTGCCCACGGTGCGCCGGACGCGGTCGCTGGTCAAGGCGAAGTTGGTGCCCGGGACCACAGTGATCGAGTTCTCACCGGAGTCGTAGACCGACACCAGGGCGAGCCCCGTCCGACCACGGCTGATGATCTCGACGTTGGCGGTGTCCACACCTTCTGAACGCAGCTGGCGGATGAGCTGAGCACCGTCGTCGTCGTCACCTACCGACGCCACGAAGCTGACGTCCCCACCGAGCCGGGCAGCGGCGACTGCCTGGTTGGCGCCCTTCCCGCCGGGTTGCTTGAGCAGGCTGCTGGCGAGCACCGTCTCCCCAGGGCCGGGTGGGGTCGGCACACGGACGATGTAGTCCTGGTTCGCGGATCCGACGACGATGATCCCGGCTGCGCGGAGGACCGTCGCGGCACCGTGGTCGGTGGTCACTTCTCTCCGCTGGTCAGCGACAGCCGCCCGAAGAACCGCTGGAGCACGAGCATGCTGACGGCGGGAACCAGCGCGAGCAGGACGGTTCCGGCGAAGTTCTGCCCGTAGTCGGCCGAGCGCTCGCCGAAGGTGCTGGCCAGGGCCACCGGCGCGAGCTGCAGCCGGGTGTTGCTGATCACGAGCAGCGGCCAGAGGTAGGCGGTCCACTGGCCGAGGAAGATCAGCACGGCCGAGTTGGTCAGAGCCGGCCCACTGATCCGCAGGTAGAGCAGGAACAGGATCCGCGGTTCCGATGCCCCGTCCAGCATCGCCGCCTCGCGATAGGAGGTGGGGATGCCGAGAAAGTACTGACGGAGGTTGAACACCGCCAGGCCGTTCCCGATGCCGGGCAGGATCAGTCCCACCAGGCTGTTGCCCAGCCCCCAGCTGATGAACTGCTGCGACAGCGGGATGGCGATGGCCTCGAAGGGGACCATGAAGCTGATCACGACCAGTGCGAAGACGAGGTTGCGCCCAGGAAAACGGAAGACCGCCAGCGTGTAGGCGGCCATCGCGGACACCAGCAGCCCGATGAGCACCGAGGCGATGCAGACGAACGCCGAGTTGAGCAACGCCCGGGAGAAGCCGGAGTCCACCAGCAGCCGCGAGTAGTTGTCCAGGGTCACGTGCGAGGGGACGAAGAGCTGCCAGCTCAACGGCGACATGCTCGACAAGATGTCGTCGGTGGGCCGGAAGGAACCGATCAGGATCCATGCGGCCGGCAGGATGAAGGCCGCCGAGACCACCACAGCGACAGCGGTGAGGAGAGCGGTCACCATGGGTCGCGACCCGATCCCGCGGCGGCGGGCTTCGCCCGCCGGACCTCCGACCGGGACGTTGATGGGAGCTGTCGTCACGACTCACCCTCCTCTCTCAGCAGCCGGAACTGCAGCAGCACGAAGAACAGCATGATCGCCGTGAGCAGGACGACCTGGGCGGCGCCGAGGTTCCTGCTGCCGTAGGCGTACGACGTCCGGTAGGCCTCGAACATCAGCAGGGTCGTGCTGCTCTGCGGTCCGCCGCCGGTAAGCAGCTGCACCGGCACGAAGAGCACGAAGTTGGCGACCGTGTCGGCCACCAGGACGAACAGCAGCGGTCGACGCAGCATGGGGATCGTGATGTTGATGAAGGTGCGGACCGGACCGGCGCGGTCGATCTTCGCCGCGTCGTACAGCTCCTCCGGGATGGCCTGCAGTCCTGAGACCAGGAAGAGCATCCAGTAGCCGATGCCGATCCACGAGGCGATGACCATGATGCAGGCCAAGGCCTGGCCCGGGGACGTGAAGAACGGCTGCGGCTTGCCTCCGAGCGCACTGATGATCGCGTTGACCGGGCCCTCCGGGTTGAGCGCAGCCCCCCAGGCGATGCAGGACCCCACGACGGGAACGGTCACCGGGACGAAGAGCAGGGTCCGCCACAGCCCGACCAGCGGGATTCGTTGCACGAACAGGACAGCGACCAGAAGTGCCACCAGGATCTGCAACGGGTTGATGATCAGGTTGAAGACGATCGTCCGCACGATGGTGTCGTTGAAGTTCGGGTCCCCGAACAGCGACCGGTAGTTCTGCAGCCCCGCGTAGGTCGCGGGGATGATGCCGCCGGGGAAGGCCTTGTAGAGGCTGGCGGAGATCGCGCCCACCGCGGGCACGATGCGCAGCACCACCAGCGACACCAGGACGGGAGCGAGGAAGACCGCACCCCAGAAGAGCTCCAGCCGGCGACCGGCCCGGCGCCGCCGCAGCGGTTCGGGCCGGTCCGGCGTGGTCCTCAGTGCGGTCACTGGTACTTCTGCCAGGCCGTCTTGAGCTGGGCGGTGCTCTTGTCGACCGAGGTCTTCGGGTCGGCGCCGTTGCGGACGTCGGCGTACATCTGGTTCATGATCGTCTCGAACTCGATGTAACCGATGGTCGAGACCCTGTTGACCGCGGTGTTCGCCGTCTCGAAGTCGATGATCTTGGCGGCGTCCTGCCCCTGCGGGGTGCTGAACACGTCCTTGGCGAAGTACACCTTCTTGCCCTCGACGCTGGCCGCGAGCTCGGGGGACGGGAGGTACTTGATGTATCCGCCGCCACCGTCGTCGATGGCCATCCACCTGAGGAAGATCGCCGCTGCTTCCTTCTGCTTGCTGAAGGGGTTCATCGCGAGCGACCAGGACCCTGTCGGGGTGGCCGGCTTCCCTCCGGCGAACACCGGCTGCGGCGCTACGCCCCAGTCGACCTTGGAGGTCTTCAGCTGCGGCAGGAGCCAAGGGCCCTCCACCATGTACGCCGCGCGTCCCCCGAGGAACGCGGGGTCGGTCTGCTCGGACGCGAGACCCTTCGGGGCGGTGCCGTCCGCGAAGATGCTGCCGTACCAGGTCAGTGCCTTCACCCAGGCGTCGGAGGCGAAGTCCGGCGTCAGGTTCCCGTTGCCGGACGCGCCCGGCGAGCCGCCGAGCTGCACCGCGAGCGGCTCGAGCTGGTAGTAGCGGTCGAACTGACCGAACAGGAACCCGTACTGGGCCCCGGCGTCCTTCGCCTTCTTCGCGTCGGTGATCAGCTGCTCCCAGGTCATCCGCTGGTCCGTCGATGCCGACGGGTCGGCCAGCCCAGCCTTCTTCAGCAGCGTCTTGTTGTAGTAGAGCAGCTGGGTCGAGTTGGCGATGGGCAGCGCCCAGAGCTTGTCCTGGTAGATCCCCGCGTCGTACGCCGTCGGCGCGAACGTCGACTTGTAGCTCGAGAAGGCGCTCGTCAGGTCCTCGGCCTCGCCCCGCGCCGCGAGGGCGGAGATGCGCGGCTGGTCGGCCCAGTACACGTCCGGGCTGCCGTCCTTGTTCGCGACCCGTGCGTCGATCGTGCTGGCCAGCGAGTCGAACGGGACGGTCTCGAAGTTGACCTTGATCGTGGGGTGCGCCTTCTCGAAGGCGTCGACGACGTCCTGCATGTGATCGGTCTTGAGACCGAGGTGGCTCAGGACGTTGATCGTCGCTGTCGGGTCGGTGGTGGGGATGGTCCACCCGCCCGCTGAGGGTGCTGACGTCGCCCCACCGCCGCCGCCGCAGGCGGTGACGAGCAGGGTCGTGCTGCCGATGGCGGCGGCGGCGCTGATGAACCGCCGTCGGGTGAGGGGTTGGGTGGAGAGCGTCACGGTGAGATCCCTTCGTTGGGTTCGTGTGGGTCGAGCGTGGGGTCGTCGAGGCGGGGTCGTCGGTGGGACTCGGTCAGAGCCCGCCGACCAGGGTGAGGAAGTGCTCGGTGAAGGCGGGTGCGTCGACGGACGCGGCGACCCGGCAGTTGGCGGCCGGTGCGTCGTCGGTCCGCAGGAGGTCGGTGATCATCACCCCGCGTGCCTGACCGTCCCCCGTGACGACGGAGACGTGCGCGTCGACGAAGTCGACCAGCTCCGGGTGGGTGACCACGGCGACCGCCAGCGGGTCGTGCATGGCGCACGAGTCACCCTCGCCGGACTCGAAACGGTTGATGTGCTTGATCCAGGCCAGGGTCGACTCCCCGGCGAAGGGCGCGAACGGGGTGTCCGCACTCTGCATCCGCTCAGCGTCGGCCGTGGTCAGCCGTACCTTCAGAGTCACGTCGAGCCCGACCCAGCGAAGGGGCGCACCCGAGCGCAGCACGGCTGAGGCAGCCTCCGGGTCGACCCAGACGTTGAACTCGCCCGGCATGGACCGGTCGGGCATCGTGCCGAAGAAGATCCCGCCCATGATCACGATCTCGGCCACGTTGTCGGCGAGTCGCGGCTCGAGCAGGATCGCGGCGGCGACGTTGGTCAGCGGACCGATCGCCACGATGGTGATCTCGCCGGGGTTCGCCATCACGTGCCGCACGATCTCCACCGCTGCGTACCCGGGCGTCGCCGGCCGGGCCCCTGCACTCAGGGCTACGACCTCGTCGGCCGGCGAGCGCCTGACCTCGGGGTGGGTGAAGGCCGCCGCTGCCCCCTTGACGATCGGGATGTCGCCGAGGTCGAGCCGGCGGGCCAGCTCCCCGGTGAGGATCGTCGCGCTCTCGACGTCGGTGTTGCCGTTGACGGTCGTGATCAGCTCGATGCGGATGTCGGGGTCGGCATGGGCGAGCGCCAGGGCAAAACCGTCGTCGATGTCCGAGCCGGGCGCGCCCATCGCCAGGTCGGTGTCCAGGATGATGCGCTTCACTCTCGAACTCCTTCGTTCAACTCGTGTTGAGTGCGAGTAAACACGTGTTGCACGGGACAGGGCAAGGGGGACGCGCCCAGCGTCTTCCGGTTGTGACCTTCTCCGAGGAGGATCGAGGGCGACCTCGGAACGCAGAAACCGCTGACTCCCGGCACCCCGCCGCGAAGGTGGGTGCCGGGAGTCAGCGGATTCTTGCTGGACAGATGCCCGTCAGTGCGCCGCGACCGGAACGGCCTCGTGCGGGGCGTGTCCGGCGGTCCGGGCGAGGCGGGTGCTCCGGCGGTGGATGATCAGACCGCCCGCGAGGGCGACGGCGAAGAGCACGGCGCTCGAGATGGAGAAGGCGACGTGGTAGCCGTGCAGGACGGCGTGCGCCTGCACGTCCTGGATGCCCTGGTTGGCGGTCGCGAAGCGGCGGACCGAGCCCGCGTAGATGGTGCTGAGCAGCGCGGTGCCGATGGACCCGCCGATCTGCTGCATCGTGTTGACCGTGGCGGAGGCGACGCCCGCGTCCTCGCGCTGCACGCCGGAGGTGCCGGTCGAGATGGCCGACGAGAAGATCAGGCCCATGCCGAGCCCGATCACCACGAGGCCGGGCAGGACGACGGTCGCGTACGCGCTGTCGAGCTCGGTCCGGGTCAGCAGCAGCAGCCCGATCGAGGCCAGCAGCCCGCCGATGAAGATCAGCAGCTTGGGCCCGACCTTCGGCAGCAGAGGCCCACCGATGACGTTCGAGCTGAAGATGATCGACAGCGGCATGGCGACGAAGGCGAGGCCGGTCTTCAGCGCGCTGTAGCCGAGCGAGAGCTCGAGGTAGTAGGTCAGGAAGAGGAAGATCCCGAACATGCCGATCGCGGCGAGGCCCAGGGCCAGCATGGCGCCACCGCGGTCGCGGTCGAGGATGATGCGCAGGGGCAGCAGCGGGTGCGCCACCCGCTGCTCGATCAGCACGAAGGCGACGATGAGCACGGCGCCGATCGCGAGGCTCGCGACGGTGACCGGGTCGCCCCAGCCGTTGACCTCGGCGTTGGAGAAGCCGTAGACGATGCCGACCAGGCCGAGGGTGATCGTGAGGATCCCCGGCACGTCGAAGGTGGGCCGGCCGCTCGTCTTCGCCCGCGGCAGCAGCACCACCGCGCCGATGATCGCGACGATGGCGAAGAAGACGTTGACGTAGAGGCACCAGCGCCAGGAGGTGTACTCGGTCAGCACGCCGCCGAGCAGCAGGCCGACGGCTGCGCCCGAGCCGGCCACCGCGCCGAAGACGCCGAACGCCCGGCCGCGCTCCTTGGGGTCGGTGAAGGTCGTGGTGAGCAGCGACAGGGCCGCTGGAGCGAGCAGTGCGCCGAACGCTCCCTGGAGCGCCCGTGCCCCGACGAGGGTCCCGAAGCTCGGCGCGAGGCCGCCCAGGACCGACGCGAGCGCGAAGCCCGCGAGGCCGACGATGAAGATCTTCCTGCGCCCGAACAGGTCGCCGATCCGCCCGCCGAGGAGCAGGAGCCCGCCGAAGGCGAGCGAGTACGCCGTGATGATCCACTGGCGGCTGTCGTCGGTGAAGCCGAGGTCGCGCTGGGCGCTCGGCATGGCGATGTTGACGATGGTGGCGTCCAGCACGACCATCAGCTGCGCCAACGCGATGACGCCCAGTGCGAGCCAGCGGTGCGTGCCGCGCTGGTCGTCGTCGGGCAGGGCGCGCCTGGGCGCGATGGTCTGGGCCATGGGTGTGCTCTCCAGCAGTAGACGAGGGAGCGCACTACTGCGGGCGCCAGGGGGTCCAACCGGGATCGGCGTGCCGCTATTCCGGCTGCTCGGGTGGCCCCCAAGAGCATGGACTGCCGGACGCCTCTTCGTCTGAGATTCAGCGGAATCTCAGTGGGAGGTGGGCGACAGCCTCGCGCCCCGGGACCAGAGGCCCAGAACGACGCAACGCCCTCCCCCCGGGTGCGGGTGGAGGGCGTGCTGTCGACCGGGCTCAGGCCGCCGAGATGAAGGGGTAGTCGGTGTACCCGCGAGCGCCGCCGCCGTAGAACGTGCCCTGGTCGGGCTCGTTCTCGGGGTGCCCGCCCTGCCAGCGCTCGACGAGGTCGGGGTTGGCGATGACCATGCGACCCACGGCCACGGAGTCGGCCGCCGCGTCGGCGACGAGCGCCTCGGCGTCCTCGCGCGAGGTGATGACCCCGAAGCCGTCGTTGAGCATCAGGTGCCCGCCGAACCGGGTCCGCAGGCCCTGCACCAGGTCGCCCTTCGGGTCGGCGTGCAGGACGCTCAGGTAGGCGAGGCCGAGCGGCGCGAGCGCGTCGACGAGGAGACCGTACGTCGTCTCGACGTCCGCAGCGTCGGTCTCGAGGACGCCCTGGATGTTGTGCTCGGGGGAGATGCGCAGCCCGACCCGGCCGGCGCCGATCTCGTTCGCCACCGCGGTCACGACCTCGACGACGAAGCGGACCCGGTGCTCGGGCGAGCCGCCGTAGCGGTCCTCACGCTGGTTGCTGCTGGCGGCGAGGAACTCGTGCAGCAGGTAGCCGTTGGCGCCGTGCACCTCGACCCCGTCCAGCCCGGCGTCGACGACCCGGCGGGCCGCGGCCACGAAGGCGTCGCGGGTCTGCTCGACCTCGGCGGTGGTCAGCGCGTGCGGCACGGGGTAGGCGAGCTTGCCCTGCGGGGTGTGGGCCTCGCCCTCGACGGCCAGCGCGCTCGGCGCGACGATCCGGTCGCACCCGTTGATCGCGGGGTGCGAGACGCGTCCTCCGTGCATGACCTGCATGAACAGGCGCCCGCCACGAGCGTGGACGGCGTCGGCCACCGCCGACCAGCCCGCCTGCTGCTCGTCGGTGACGATGCCGGGCTGGCCAGGGTACGAACGGGACTCCTGGGTGGGGTAGGTGCCCTCGGTGACGATGAGGCCGGTGCTGGCGCGCTGGGCGTAGTACTCCGCCACCAGCTCCCCAGGGACGCCGTCGTCCCCGGAACGGCTGCGGGTCAGGGGGGCCATCACGACGCGGTTGGCCAGCTGCAGGTCGCCCAGGGCGACGGGGGAGAAGATCTTCACGGGCGGTTGAACGTGCAACTTATCCCCAACCTTCCCGCCTGGGACGGTAGGGGGCGGATGTGCGGGATCCGTCAAACTGCACCCCATGGCGGACCGTGCGGTGCAGCCCCTCGTCCGCCCGCCCCGGCTGCACCTCGGTCGCGCGGGTTCGGCCAGCCGGCTCGAGCTGTTCTTCGACCTCGCGTACGTGCTGGTCGTCCTGGAGCTCGCCCACGGCCTCTACGTCGACCTGACCTGGCACGGCCTGGCGGTCATGGTCGGGCTGTTCGTCGCCATCTGGATCTCCTGGATGGGCTTCACCCTCTACGCCAACCGCTTCGACACCGACGACCTGGTCTTCCGGCTCACCAAGCTCGCGGCCACGGGTGCCATCGCGGGGTGCGCGGCCAGCGCCTCGGACGCGGTCGGGACGTACGCCGTCCCCTTCGCCGCGAGCTATCTGCTCGGCCGGGTCATCCTGCTCGGCCTCTACGCCCGCGCCTGGCGCCACGTCGCGGACGCCCGACCCACGATCAACGTCTACCTGGTCTGCCTCGGCGCCAGCAGCCTGCTCTGGGCGGTCTCGATCGGCGTCGGCGAGCCGGCCCGCTACTGGCTCTGGGCGGTCGCCGTGCTCGTCGACGCCGTCGGCCCCGTCCTCGCCACGTTCCGCAACGACCGGCTGCCGTTGCACATCGAGCACCTGCCCGAGCGGTTCGGGCTGCTCGTGATCCTCGTCCTCGGCGAGGCCCTCGGCGGAGCCGCCCGCGGCACGCACGACGCCTCCTGGTCGGCTCCGTCCGTGGCCGTGGGCGTCCTCGGGCTGCTCCTGGCCGCCAGCCTGTGGTGGGCCTACTTCGACGTCACCGCCGCCAGCAGCTCCAGCAGCCTTAAGCAGGCGTCGGAGGGTGACGAGGGTCAGGAGGAGACGGAGGACGACGTCGCCGCGGACGAGCCGCCCGACGCCGACCAGCGCCACGACCTGTTCGTCTACGGCCACCTCCCGCTGGCCCTGGGCACGGTCCTCGCCGGCGTCGGGCTCGAGGGCCTCGTCGTGCACCCCGAGACCCCCGGCCCGTCCGGGTCGGCCTGGGTCCTGGCCGGCGGGCTCGCCCTGTTCTATGCCGGCACCGCGATGATCGTGGCCGGCACCGCACGTTCCTGGCGACCCGTGTGGCCCTGGCCGCTGGTCCTGGTGCCGGTGGTCGTGGCCCTCGGCCTCGCGCCGCTCCCGTCGGCGCTCGTGCACACCGCCGCGTTCGCGCTCGTCACCGTCGTCGCCGCGGTGCACGGCACCATCGTCGGCCGGCAGCCGCAGGCCGTCATCAGCGCCGACTGACGTCCGCCCACGCCGCAGCCTGCCCTCTGTCAGTCCATCGTCACGCCGCCAGAGGCTTGATCATCTGTCATGACCAGCTGCCCGCCTGCGAGGGAGGACGCCTGCTGCCGGACCATGCCTGCTCCTCCCACCGTTCGACGTGCTCGCCTGCCCCGGCTCATGGCCGACCTGCGGCGAGGCCGACGAGTCGGGCTGGGAAGGCTCGTCCGGGACCACCTGCTCTGCACCGGACCGACGGTGACGCGGCTCTGGTGCCGTCGGCCGCGCGTGCTGGTCGACCGTGGCTCGCTCGACCTGCTCGGGCCGTCGGCTGGTCCTCAGCTCCGGCGACGACGGCTCGGTGGGTGACCCCGCCGCGCCGGTCAGGGGTGCCGGAACGTCGTCGTGCAGCCGCCGTCGACGGGCACGATCGCGCCGGTCATGAAGGAGGACTCGTCGCTGGCCAGGAACACGGCCACGCTCGCGACCTCCTCCGGGCCCGCCTGCCTGCCGAGGGGCTGGAGCGCGGCGGCCGCGTCCCGCCGGGCGTTCGCCTGGGCCGCACCCTCCGGCCCCAGCCCGGCCCGGTAGCCGCCCATGTCGGTGTCGATGTAGCCGGGCAGGATCGCGTTCACCCGGACCCCGAGCGGGCTGTAGTCGACCGCGAGCTGGCGCGTCAGGTTGACCACGCCGCCCTTCGTGGCGCAGTACGCCGCGGCCAGCGGTGCGCCGACGACGCCGTACGTCGACGCGATGTTGACCACGCGTCCGCGCCCGGACGCCAGCAGGTGCGGCATCGCGGCCCGGACGCAGAGGAACGGGCCGGTCAGGTTCACCGCGACCGTTCGCAGCCAGGTCTCGACGTCGAGCTCGTGGGCCAGGCTCGACCCACCGGAGATGCCGGCGTCGTTGACCAGCACGTCCAGCCCGCCGAACCTCTCCACCGTCGCCGCGACGGCCGCCTCGACCTGCGCGGCGTCAGCGACGTCGCAGGCCACGGCCAGCGCCTCGCCACCGGCGGCCTCGATCTCCGCGACGGTCGGCCCGCCGTCCTTCACGTCGGCGACCACCACCCGCGCACCCTCCGCGGCCATCGCCTTGGCGATCGCCGCACCGATGCCCCCGGCCGCGCCGGTGACCAGGGCCACGCGCCCCTCGAGCTTGCTCATTCGACTCCTCTCATTCCACTGCTGCTCATTCGACGATCGCCCGGGTCAGCTGCACCACGGTGACGAAGGTGCGGAACAGCCGGATCGGGTCGTCCTCGGTCACGGTGACCGTACGGGCGTCGACCCGGGACACGCCCTGGACCCAGGTCGCCATCTCGGCCAGGTCGCCGGTGAGGAACGAGATCTCGAGGGTCGCCGGCAGGCTGATCTCGGGCAGCGCGGCCGTGCCGAGGCCTCCGATCGCCTGGGCTGCGGCGTCATGGATCAGCGCCTTGGCCTCCTCGGGGTGCAGCGACTCCGCCGCGAACCGGGTCACCGAGTGCTTGACCACGGCCGGGACGACGCCGGGGGAGATCCGCGCGGCCTCCTCGGCCGTCGTGTCGTCCCCGGTGATCAGCACGACCGGGACGCCGTGGCCGAGGGCGACCAGGGAGTTGATCCCCGACTCGCCGACCTCGATGCCGTTCAGCAGGACACGGGCGATGGCGCGGGGGTTGTAGGTGTGCGACAGCGTCGACGCCTCGCTGGCCATCGAACCGTGGTAGCTGACGAAGAACACGGCGTCGAACGACGCGTCCAGGCCCTGCATCATGTACATCGGCTTGTGCCGCCCCGACAGGTAGCGGGCCCGGCCGTGCAGCGCGTCGGGGCGCAGGTTCTGCATGGTGGAGTGCGAGTCGTTGACCAGGAACTCGGTCGCGCCGGCGGCGCTCGCCCCGTCGATGGCGGCGTTCACCTCGTCCTGCAGCAGCCCCCGGTAGTACTGGTACTCGGGCTGGGGTGCCATGCACTGGCTCCAGTCGACCACCCCGGCGGTGCCCTCCATGTCGGAGGACAAAAAGACCTTCATCGCAGGCTCCTGTCGTGGATCTCGGGTTCGTCCGACTCGGTCGTCATGACGGCGTACGTCGCACCGGTCACCCCGGCCGCGCCGCCGTGGCGGCCGTCGGGGGTCATGGCCAGCACCCGCAGCTCCGCCCGGAACGCGTCCGGAAGGGTCGCCGCGTCATCGAGCGCCTCGCGGCAGGCCCGCTCGACGTCCTCGCCGCGGCGCAGCCCCTCGACCACCGTGCGGGCGGTGCCGGCGCGCATGCTCAGCTCGCCGCGGCCGGTGCAGGCCGCACCGCCGCCACGCAGGTCGCACCAGGTGCCCGCGCCCGGCAGCGGCGAGTCGCCGATGCGGCCCGGGTACTTCCAGGGGTAGCCGCTGGTCGAGACCCCGACCACCATCTCCCCGCTCGCGTCCAGCGCGATGACGTTGATCGTGCCCCAGGGCCCGTCGTGCGGGGCGAAGCGGCGGACCAGGTCCAGCGCCGCCGCCCGGTAGGCCCGGTCGCCTGGCGAACCTTCCGCCCGCTCGCCCTCGACGTTGGCCTCGGCCTCGGCCAGCGCCTCGTGGAACAGCCGCCGCGACTCGTCGGTCAGCAGGTCGGCGGTGCTGAAGCCGGACTCCGCCGCGAAGGTCGCCGCACCGTCGCCGACCAGGATGCAGTGCTGGGGCAGCCGTTCGAGCACGGCGCGGGCCACGGAGACCGGGTTCGGGTAGCCCTGCAGCGCGGCGACCGCGCCGAACGCCCGGCTCGAGCCCACCATCAGCGACGCGTCGAGCTCGACCACGCCGCGGGCGTTGGGCAGGCCGGACGTGCCGACGTAGTGGTCGGCGAGGTTGTCCTCGCAGGCCCGCAGCGCCACCTCGACGGCGTCCAGCGCGGAACCTCCCGCGCGCAGCACCTCCGCCGCGGCGGGCAGCCCGATCTCGCTGCGCTCCGAGCCGATGACGGTCGGCAGGACCGTACGACCCGCACCAGGGCCGGTGCTCACCGCAGGCTCGTCTCGTGGGTCCGCGCCGGGCCTCCGCCGATGCGGGGCACCGAGGCGAGCAGCAGCCTGGTGTAGTCGTGCTGTGGGTGCTCGAACACCGTGGGCGTGTCTCCTTCTTCGACCACCACGCCGTCGTGCATGACGGCGATCCGGTCGCTGATCTGGCGGACGACCGCCATGTTGTGGGAGACGAAGAGCATCGACAGCCCCAACGTCTCCTTGAGGTCGAGCAGCAGGTTGATGATCGTGGCCTGCACGGACACGTCGAGCGCGGACACCGGCTCGTCGGCGATGAGCACGCGGGGCTCGAGCGCGAGCGCCCGGGCGATCCCGATCCGCTGACGTTGGCCGCCGGAGAACGAGCGCGGCAGCTGGTCGATCGCACGCTCGGGCAGGCCCACCAGGTCCACCAGCTCGCGCACCCGGGCACCGACCCGCGCACGCGGCACCACGCGGTGGTACGCGAGGACCTCGCCCAGCGTCTGGCCGACGGTCATCCGGGGGTTGAGCGAGCTGTACGGGTCCTGGAACACCATCTGCACGAGCCGGCGCTGCTGCGGCGTCGGCGCCCCGTGGAGCGGCTGACCGGCGTAGCGCACCACGCCGGCGGTGGGGGTGTAGAGCCCGGCCGCGCACCGGCTGAGCGTGGACTTGCCGCAGCCGGACTCGCCGACCAGGCCGAGCGTCTCCCCGGTGCGCAGGGTCAGGTCGACCCCGTCCACGGCGCGGACGACCGACGGCGTGCGCCCGCCGAGGCGCGACCAGACGCCGCCCCGCCCGTGGAAGTGCTGGACCAGACCCTCGACGGCGAGCAGCTCCTCGCTCATCCGTGCACCCCTTCCAAGGCGACCTCGGCGATCGGGCCCGGCCAGCGCTCGGGCTCCTCGGCGCGCCAGCAGGCGCTGGTGTGCACTCCCCGCACCTCACGGCCGACGCCGACCAGCGGCGGCCGTTCGACGTGGCACCGCTCGACCGCCGCTGGGCAGCGTGGTGCGAACGCGCACCCCTCGATCGTCTGCAGCAGGTCCGGCGGAGCGCCCGGGATGGTGAGCAGCCGGTGGACCGGCTCGTCGGGGTCGGGCACCGAGCGCAGCAGCGCCGCCGTGTACGGGTGCCGCGGTGCGGACAGCAGCACGTCGGTGGACCCGTGCTCGACCACGCGGCCGCCGTACATGACGTTGAGCTCGGAGCAGGTGCTGCTCACCACCGCGAGGTCGTGGGTGACGAGCACCAGCCCGACGCCCTGGTCGCGCCGTAGCCCCTCGAGGACGCCGAGCACCTGCGCCTGGATGGTGACGTCGAGCGCGGTGGTCGGTTCGTCGGCGAGGATCAGGCCAGGCTCCGCCGACAGCGCGATCGCGATGCAGATGCGCTGCCGCATGCCCCCGGACAGCTCGTGGGGAAAGGCGCGGTAGCGCTGCTCGGGGTCGCGGATGCCGACCTGGTGGAGCAGGTCGAGCGCACGGGCCCGGGCGGCGGAGCCGCTCATCCCGAGCCGCTGGCGGGGCACCTCGGCGACCTGGTCGCCGATCCGCATGGTCGGGTTCAGCGCGGTGAGCGCGTCCTGGAAGATCATCGCCATCGACGACGACACCAGCGCGCGCCGCTGGGCGGGGCGCATCCCGGTGACGTCGCGACCGGCCACGACGACGCTGCCGCCGGTGATCCGGGCCGGCACCGGCAGCAGGTCCATCGCCGCCCGCAGCGTCAGGCTCTTGCCCGAGCCGGACTCGCCCACCAGCCCGACCGCCTGGCCGGCGTTCGCGGTCAACGACACCCCGCGCACGGCGTGCAGGGTCCCGTCGGCGAGCGGGATCTCGACGTCGAGGTCGTGCAGCTCCAGCAGCGGCGCGCTCATCGGCGTCCGCTCCGCTGCACGGTCCCGTCGGCGACGAGCGCGAGGGCCAGCCCGACGAGCACGACCGCGAAGCCGGGAGCCGCCGTGAGGTACCACTTGGTGAACACGAACCCCTGCCCTTCGGCGATCATCGAGCCCCAGTCCGGTGTGGGCGGAGGCACGCCGAGCCCGAGGTAGCCGAGCGTGACGATGGCCAGGATCGACAGCACGACGTCGCTCATGGCGAAGACGAACGCCTGCAGCAGCACGTTCGGCAGCAGGTGGCGCAGCAGGATCCGCCAGGTCGGCAGCCCGCTGGCCCGGGCGGCCAGCGCGTACTCCTGCTCCTTCGCGACGAGGACCTCGCCACGCACGATCCGGGCGTACGCCACCCAGCCGACCAGCGTGATCGCGACGTAGATGCTCGTGGTGCCCTGGCCGAGCGCGAACACGAGCGCGATGATCAGGACGAACGACGGGAAGGCGACCACCATGTCGACCAGCCGCATGAGCACGGCGTCGAACCAGCCGCCGAACCAGCCGGCGAGCAACCCGAGCGTCGTGCCGATGACGAACGGGAGGAGCACCGCGAGCGCGCCGACCCGCAGGTCGACCCGTGCCGAGTAGATCAGCCGGGCGAACACGTCGCGGCCGAGGAGGTCGGTGCCGAGGAGGTGCCCGCCGCCCGGGGGCAGCAGCGAGCTGGTCAGGTCCTGCTGGACGGGGTCCCAGCGGGTGATGAGCGGAGCGGCCACGCCGACGAGCACGATCAGCGCCAGCAGCACCAGCCCGGCGACGAGCGTCGGGTTGAGTCGCAGCGACCGTCGGGTGGTCGCCGTGCGGCCGGCCACCCCGGGGAGCCCGGCGAGCGGAGCGGCGGTCATGCGAGCTCGATCCGGGGGTCGAGGGCGGCGTGGGCGAGGTCGGTGAGGAGGTTGATCACGACCACCATCAGCGCGAACACGAGCGTGACGCCCTGCACGACGGGGAAGTCGCGGTTGAAGATCGCGTCGAGCATCATCGTGCCCAGGCCGGGCAGCGCGAAGACCCGCTCCACGACCAGGGTGCTGCCGACGAGGTAGGCGATGTTGACCCCCAGCACGGTGATCGAGGAGACGGCGGCGTTCCGCAGCGTGTGGGCGAGGATCACCCGGCGGTGCGACAGGCCCTTGGCCCGCGCCGTGACCACGTAGTCGCTGTCCAGCACCCCGATCATCGAGGTCCGCAGGCTGCGGATCAGGATCGGGCTCAGGGCCAGCGCGATGGTCAGGCCGGGCAGCACGACCGAGCTCAGGTGCTGGGCCGGGGTCTTGCCGAAGCCGGAGACCGGGAACGCGTGCACCTTGAGCGCGAGAAGGAGCACGAGCATGATCCCGACCCAGAAGGTCGGCATCCCCAGCCCCACCAGCGGCACCGCACGGACGATCTGGTCGGCCAGGCGACCGCGGTGGCTGGCCGCGAGCACCGCCAGCGGGACGCTGATCAGCAGCGCGAGCACCGTCGCCGCCACCAGCAGCCAGATCGTCGCGGACAGACGCGTCGCGATGAGCTCGCTGACGTTCGTGTCGTAGAGGATCGAGCGGCCCAGGTTGCCGTGCAGCAGCCGGCCCAGGAACGACAGGTACTGGTGCCACAGCGGCTGGTCGAGCCCGAACCGGGCGTGCAGCGCGGCCACGGCCTCGTCGGTCGCCCGCACGCCGAGCAGCGTGCGGGCCGGGTCGCCCGGCACCAGGTGGATCAGGAAGAAGACGATCACCGAGATGCCGAGCAGGACCGGGACGGTGCCGACCAGCCGTCGCGCCAGGAAGGAGAGGTAGCCGCTCACTGGGCGAGGGTCACGTCTTCGAGGTGGTAGTTGCCGGTCGGGTAGACCTGGAAGCCGCCGACCTTGGTGCTGTAGGAGTAGCTGAAGGGCGAGTAGTAGAGGAAGCCCAGGAACGCGTCGTCGGCCGCCTGCTTCTGGATCGCGCTGTAGAGCACCTGGCGCCCCGCCGTGTCGAAGGTCTGCTCGGCCTTCTTCGTGTCGGCGATCACCTGCGGGTTGTCGTAGCTGGTGTAGAAGGAGCGGCTGCCGGCGCTCGGGTCGACGGCGAAGGTCACGAGCTCGTCCGGGTCGGCGATGTCCATCGTCCAGTAGGAGTGGCTGATCTGGTACTTCTGGCTGTCCTGGAGGTCGTGCGCCGCGCTCGGGTCCACGTTCTGGATCTTCAGCGTGATGCCGAGCTCCTTCAGCGACGACTGCAGCACCTGGGCGAGCGCCTGGTCGGTCGAGTCGCCCGAGGAGGCCAGGAACGTCGTGGTGAAGCCGTTCGGCACCGACGACTGCGCCAGCTCCTCCTTCGCCTTGGCCATGTCGTAGGTGATGCCCGGCGTCTTGGCGTCGTAGAAGGGCACGTTCGGCATCAGGAACGAGTTGGCCGGCGTCCCGTTGCCGAACAGCAGCGTCTTGACGAGGGCCTCGCGGTCGATCGCGTACGAGATCGCGCGGCGCACGTGCACGTCGTCGAACGGCTTCTCCTTCTGGTTCATCAGGATGTAGTCGGTCTTGGTGCTCGGGAACAGGTCGACCTTCATGCCCGGCTGGCCCTGCAGCTGCTGGATGCTGGAGAACGGCGGGTTCTCGTTGATCTGAGCCTGGCCGCCCTGGATCTGCAGGTTGCGGGCGTTGTCGTCCGGCACGACCTTCCAGGTCACGCTGTCGATGCTGGGCTTGCCCGCGTCCCAGTAGGTCGGGTTCTTCTTGAGCTCGAGCTCGGTGCCCTTGTTCCAGTGGTCCCACGCGAACGGGCCGGTGCCGACGGGAGCCTTGTAGAAGTCGTCGTGGCTCTTGCCGCCGTAGTCGGCGGGCAGGACCGCGTTGTTGAAGTTCGCCAGGTCGGCCAGCAGCGGCGCCCACGGGTACTTGGTCTTGATCACCACGGTGCTCGGGTCGGGCGCGGTGACCGACTTGATGGCGACGTCGAGGAACTCCCAGCCACCCTTGGTGGCGCGGGCCTTGTCCAGGCTGAACTTCACGTCCGCGGACGTCATCGGTGCACCGGTGCTGAACTTCACGCCCTGCTTGAGGGTGAAGGTCCAGGTCAGCTTGTCGTCGCTCAGCTTGTAGCCCTCGGCGAGCAGCGGCTTGACGTCCTTGCCGTCCGGAGTCACCTCGTAGAGCGACTCGAACATCTGCTGGAACACCCAGATGGAGGCGTTGCTGAACACCATCGTGTTGTCCATCGAGACGCTGTCGGCGTTGCGCACGATGGTCAGGTTGCCGCCGGTGGCGCCCGAGCTGGAGGTCGACGGGGTGGACCCGTTGTCGGCGCAGGCGGTCGCCCCGAGCAGCAGGACAGCGGTGGCGAGGGCGAGCAGTGGCTTGCGCAAAGGAGTCTCCCGAGGGCGTGGACGCGGACAGCGAGAGCAACGTAAGCCTGTGATGTCAGCCGTACATCACGCGGATGTTACGGGCGGAAGTCGCTTTGCAGGATCGCCGGACGAGGCCGCATGCTCGTGCTCGTGCAGATCTTGGTGCTCGGTGGAGGGGCCGTCGGAGGGACGGTCGCGGCGCAGCTGGTGCGGTCGGGGCACGACGTCCTGCTCTGCGACGCCGACCCTGCGCACGTCGACGCGGTGAACACGTCCGGCCTTCGCGTCGTGGGGCCGGTGGAGGAGCTGACCGTGCCCGTCCGGGCGGTGCTGCCCTCGGGCCTCCCGGACCGGGTGGGGCGCGCGCTGGTCGCGGTGAAGTCCCACCACACCCGCGAGGCGGCCGAGCTGCTGCGCGACCGGCTCGACCCCGACGGCTACGTCGTCTCCCTGCAGAACGGCATGACCGCGGAGGTCCTGGGCGAGGTGCTGGGCGTGGACCGCGTCGTCGTGGGCTTCGTGAACTTCGGCGCCGACCTGGTGGAGCCGGGCGTCGTGTCGCAGGGCAACGTCGCCACGGTCCGGGTCGGCGAGCTCGGGCGCCCGGTCACGGCGCGGGTCCG
>Ga0210040_10000507_pt1 | contig 64786 bp, 61 predicted proteins | sample CryGeyCG12114_NA_FD_185462 | JGI IMG/M metagenome (GOLD analysis project Ga0210040, IMG submission 185462) | Groundwater microbial communities from aquifer - Crystal Geyser CG19_WC_8/21/14_NA (SPAdes) (version 2) | ecosystem: Environmental > Aquatic > Deep subsurface > Groundwater | place: USA...
TTTTGTAGAAGGCGGGGTCGCCCGTGTAGAGCGCGCCCTCGGCGAGCGTCACCGCCTTGCCGCCGAAGCCGCCGACCGACTCCAGCCCTTCCACCGTCCGCGCCGCCGAGCTCGTCACCACCCGGTTGACCTCGTCGGCGGTGGGGCCCGTCTTGAGGAAGTCGGCGACGATCGCATCGATGCGTTGGTTGACCTGCGCCGGATCGACACCGGGCCGCACGATCGCCTGGATCTGGAACACGCCCAGGCCCCGCAAGCTGCTGTTGCCCGCGCTGACGTTGACCACCAGCTTCTCGCGCTTGACCAGCGCGTTGTCGAGCCGCGAGCTGGCGAGGCCGCCGAGCACGCCCGCCGCGACGTCCAGCGCGGTCGCGTCCTTGTCCTTGAGCCCCGGCACCGCCCAGTTGCGGGTGATCATCACCGCCGCGACCCGGTCCTTCATGGTCTCGTTCACCGGCTGCGCCAGCGTCGGGATCTGCACAGCCGGCGCCACGCTCTCCGGCCCGCGCGGGATGGGCCCGAAATACTTCGCCACCAGCGTCCGCGCAGTCGGCACGTCGATGTCGCCGGCCAGCACCAGCACCGCGTTGTTGGGGCCGTAATGGTCGTGGAACCAGCTTTTCACCGTGTCCAGCGTCGCGGCGTCGAGGTCGGTCATCGAGCCGATCACCGTGTGGCCGTACGGCGTGCCGGGCGGGAACAGCCCGCCGAACAGCTTGTACTGGGTGAGGCCGTAGGGCTGGTTGTCGCCCTGCCGCTTCTCATTCTGGACGACGCCGCGCTGCTCGTCGAGCACGCTCTGGGTGATCGCCCCGGTCAGCCAGCCCATCCGGTCCGATTCGAGAAACAGCGCCCGGTCGAGCGCGCCGGTCGGCACCGTCTCGAAATAATTCGTGCGGTCGAACGAGGTGGTGCCGTTGAAGTCGGTCGCGCCGACGCTCTTCAGCGGCACGAAGAAGTCATCGGGCGCGTTCTCGCTGCCGTTGAACATCAGGTGCTCGAACAGATGCGCGAAGCCCGTGCGGCCCTTGGGCTCGAAAGTGGAGCCGACATTGTACCAGACGCTGACGGCAACCACCGGCGCCTTGCGGTCGGTATGGACGATGACGCGCAGGCCGTTGGGCAGGGTGAACTGCTGGTACGGGATGTCCACCGCCCCGATCAGCGTCGATACCGGCGCGGGCTTGGCCGTCTGCGCGAGCGCGGGCGAGGCGAGCACGATGAAAGCGGCGCCGGCGAGCGCCATGGCTTTGAATTGCATGGGGAACGTCCTGATGGTGTCTTGCCCCGGTGTAGCACCCGCCGGGTTGCGCGCAATATGGACGACAAGCCTTTCCCCGGACCGTCAGCATCAGCCCTTGTGTTGCGCAAATGTCACACTACCTTGATCGGCAAGGACAGCAGGGATACCCATGAACCTCGATAAATTCACCGACCGCGCCAAGGGCTTCCTTCAGTCGGCGCAGACCGTCGCGATCCGCATGAACCATCAGCGCATCGCGCCTGAGCACGTGCTCAAAGCGCTGCTCGAGGACGATCAGGGCATGGCCGCCGGGCTGATCGCTGCCGCGGGCGGCGACGCCAAGCGCGCCGTTGCCGAAACCGACCTCGCGCTGTCGAGGATTCCCGCCGTCAGCGGCTCGGGCGCGCAACAGACGCCCGGCCTCGACAATGACACGGTGCGCCTCCTCGATCAGGCGGAACAGATCGCGCAGAAAGCCGGCGACAGCTACGTCACCGTCGAGCGGCTGCTGGTGGCGGTGGCCCTGTCGCTCAACACCGCCGCCGGCAAGGCGCTCCAGGCGGCCGGCGCGACCGCCGACAAGCTCAACACCGCGATCAACCAGATGCGCGGCGGCCGCACCGCCGACACCGCCTCCGCCGAGGACCGCTACGACGCGCTCAAGAAATTCGCCCGCGACCTCACCGAGGTGGCGCGCTCGGGCAAGCTCGATCCGGTGATCGGCCGTGACGAGGAGATCCGCCGCACGATCCAGGTGCTCGCCCGCCGCACCAAGAACAATCCCGTCCTGATCGGCGAACCCGGCGTCGGCAAGACTGCCATCGTCGAGGGGCTCGCGCTGCGCATCGCCAATGGCGACGTGCCCGACGGGCTCAAGGACAAGACGCTGATGTCGCTCGACATGGGCAGCCTGATCGCGGGCGCGAAATATCGCGGCGAGTTCGAGGAGCGGCTCAAGGGCGTGATCGACGAGGTCAAGGGCGCGGAGGGGCAGATCATCCTGTTCATCGACGAGATGCACACGCTGATCGGCGCCGGCAAAGGCGAAGGCGCGATGGACGCCGGCAACCTCCTGAAGCCCGCCCTCGCCCGCGGCGAGCTGCACTGCGTCGGCGCGACCACGCTCGACGAATATCGCAAGCATGTTGAAAAGGACCCGGCGCTCCAGCGGCGCTTCCAGCCGGTCTTCGTGGGCGAGCCGACGGTCGAGGACACCATCTCGATCCTGCGCGGCCTCAAGGAGAAATACGAACTCCATCACGGCGTGCGCATCACCGATGGCGCGATTGTCTCGGCCGCGACCTTGTCGAACCGCTACATCACCGACCGCTTCCTGCCCGACAAGGCCATCGACCTGATGGACGAGGCCGCGAGCCGCATCCGCATGGAGGTGGAATCGAAGCCCGAGGAGATCGAGAACCTCGACCGCCGCATCATCCAGCTCAAGATCGAACGCGAGGCCCTGCGCCGCGAAAGCGACCAGGCTTCGCGAGACCGGCTGACGACGCTGGAGGAGGACCTCGCCAAGCTCGAGCAGCAGTCGGCGGAGCTGACCACCCGCTGGACGGCTGAGAAGGACAAGATCGCGGGCGAATCGCGCATCAAGGAACAGCTCGACGCCGCGCGCATCGAGTTGGAGCAGGCGCAGCGTGCAGGCAACCTCGCCCGCGCCGGCGAGCTTTCGTACGGCGTCATCCCGCAGCTCACCCGCCAGCTCGACGCCGCCGCCGGCGCCACCAAGGGCGCGATGCTGCGCGAGGAAGTCACCGCCGATGACATCGCCGGCGTGGTGTCGCGCTGGACGGGCATTCCGGTCGACCGCATGCTCCAGGGCGAGCGCGAGAAGCTGCTCCGCATGGAGGAGGTCCTCGGCAAGCGGGTGATCGGCCAGGAGCAGGCGGTGCATGCCGTCTCCACGGCGGTCCGCCGCGCGCGCGCAGGGCTACAGGACCCGAACCGGCCGCTCGGCTCGTTCCTGTTCCTCGGGCCCACCGGCGTCGGCAAGACCGAGCTCACCAAGGCACTTGCCGAGTTCCTGTTCGACGACGGCAACGCGATGGTGCGGATCGACATGAGCGAGTTCATGGAGAAGCACGCGGTCGCGCGGCTGATCGGCGCCCCTCCCGGCTATGTCGGCTATGAGGAAGGCGGCGTGCTCACCGAGGCGGTGCGGCGCCGGCCCTACCAGGTGGTGCTGTTCGACGAGGTGGAGAAGGCGCACGGCGATGTCTTCAACGTCCTCCTCCAGGTGCTCGACGACGGGCGGCTGACCGATGGGCAGGGGCGGACGGTGGATTTCAGCAACACGCTGATCATCCTCACCTCTAACCTCGGCTCGCAGTTCCTCGCCAACATGGCCGAGGGGGAGGACGTCGCGTCGGTCGAGCCGCAGGTGATGGAGATCGTCCGGGGCCATTTCCGGCCCGAGTTCCTCAACCGGTTGGACGAGATCATCCTGTTCCACCGGCTGGGCCAGGCCCACATGGGCCCGATCGTCGACATCCAGGTCGGCCGCGTCCAGCGGCTGCTCAGCGACCGCAAGGTGACGCTGGACCTCAGCGACGCCGCCCGGGCCTGGCTCGGCCGGGTGGGCTACGATCCCGTATACGGCGCGCGGCCTCTCCGCCGCGCGGTGCAGCGCTACCTTCAGGACCCGCTCGCGGACCTTATCCTGCGCGGCGAGGTGAAGGACGGGTCGACGGTCGCCGTTGACGAGGGCGACGGCAAGCTGGCGCTGGCGGTCAGCTAACCGGGTCCGTCGAACGGAGACAAAAAAGGGGCGGCTTGTCGCCAAGCCGCCCCCTCGAAAATAATTTCCGACTTTAGAACTTGAACGATGCGCCCGCCCGGAACACCCGGCCGATCACACCGGCATAGTGATACGTGGGAAGGTAGTTCGTTCCCGAGTACGAGGAGGTCGCAAGCGGTGCGCGCTCGTTGGTCACGTTGTTGACGTTCACGAAGAAGGTGAAGCCGTCGTTGACCTTCACCGACGCATTCAGGTCCGTGTAGATGAACCGCTTGATGTAGCAATACTGGCTCTGAGCGGCGTCGGTCGGGTAGGCATAAAGATCGCCCGCCGCAGCGGCGCAAGACAGATCGATCGACCCGCTCGAGCCATCTTCCTCGTCGGCCGCGACCTGCTTGATACGCGATACGTAGTAAGTGGTCGCGGTGACGGAGAGCGGCCCCAACTCGAGCGTGTTCTGCCAATTGCCGCGCCACCGGGGCGTACCCGCACCCGACGACAGCTCGTACGGTCCGACCGTACCGACATACTTCCGGACGACGCCGTCGCCGAAATCTACGTCGAACTTGTCGATGTAGTTGGCGTCGAGGCGGCTGGTGAACCGGACACCCTCGGCGATCGGCGCCCGGAAGGTTGCCGAGAAGTCGACGCCCTGGGTCTTGAAATAGCCCGAGTTGACGTACGGCCCGCTGATCACCAGCACGCGTGGCAGCGCGTTGGGATAGAGCGGATCCGGTGCGTCGACGATCGAGGCGGTGTAGCCTGCCGGCAGCGCCTGTCCCGCGAAGTAGGCGGCGCGCGCCGCACCGGCATTCGGGCCGGCGACGATCACGTCCTTCTTCTTCACATGGTAGAAATCCACCGTGAAGCTGAACCACCGCACCGGCTCGACCACCAGGCCGGCCGTGAAGCTCTGCGACGTCTCGGGCTTCAGGTCGGGATTGCCCGAGAACCCGCCGCCGACGCTGTACGACTGGGCGTACGGATTGACCTGGCCGTTCGCCATGGTCGCGGAGCAGGAGGTGAGAGACCCCGTGCCACCGTGTGCCAGCACGAAGCTGCATGGCGGCGCATAGGAAACAAAGCCCGGGTAGCTCGACCGCGGATTGCTCTCGGCGAAGGTTGGTGCGCGGAACCCTTGCGAATAGGTGCCGCGGAGCAGGATCTGCCGGATCGGCGTGAATGTCGCGCCGATCTTGGGCGAGAAGTGGCTGAACCCTTCCGAATAATGGTCGTAGCGGCCGGAAGCGTTGATGCGGAATTGATCCACAACCGGCGCATCCACCTCGAAATAAGCCGCCGATACGGTATGCGCACCGAATGCCGCCGCGGTATTGGCGTAGTTGGTCAGATCAGGGTTCAGGCCCGGATAGTTGAGCGTCTCACGCCGGACCTGACCGCCGACGGCCAGCTGCACCGCGCCGCCGGGAAGGTTGAACAGCGACTTGGTGACTGAGGCGTCAAGCGAGGCCAACGACGTGTAGCCCCGCGCGACGATGTCCGGCGAGACCAGGTTGCGCACCGCTTCGGTGTTCTGCGACGGATCGATGAAGTTGTACGCGCCGGTCGCCACCGCCTGCCGCAGCCCGGCGATGCTCAGCACGCCATATTGCTCGAGCTTGATGTTGTCGCGCGCGCCCACGGCCTCGACACGCCAGTTCCAATCGCCCGCAAAGGAGCCGTTGAACCCGATCGCGCCGCGGATCAGTTCGTTGCCGCGGTTCGAGCCGTTGGGGATGTCGCCGAAGCGATAGTAGATCCGTGCCGCATCACCCGATGCCGCATACGGGTTGTACGGGTTCAGTCGGCGATCGGCGGCAGTCGTGCAGTTGATGCCGGCCGCGCAGATGTAGACGGGCAGCACAATGCCGGGGCTCAGCGACGAGGTGGAGGGCGAAGCGCCATAAGGCTGCTGGGCGCGGATCGCGGCCGGCGTGCCGAGGATGTTGACCTGGCTGTGCGAATAGCTGCCCAGCGCGTAGGCTTCGATGTTGTCGCTAAGCCGGACGCTGAGGCGGCCGGTGAACGAGAAGCGCTCCTGCATCGGCGCGACCTGAGCATAATCATAGGTCAGATCGCGCGCGCAACCTGTGCCACGGTTCGCGCCGGATGTAACGTTGAAGGTCGCGCCCGGGCAATTCGTGTTGAGCAGCTGGTAATTGTAGAACGCGGTGCCGTTGGCCTGCGACCCACTCGGCACCAGCGTGCCGCCGGCGAAGGGGTTGTTCGGGTCGGCCGCGGTGGCGCGCACGACGACGGCGTTGGTCGTCGCCGAAGTCAACGAGCTGTCGGCCGCGTTGTTGTCCGCTAGGCCAAGCGAGCTGAGGTCGACGGTGTTGAACGGAAAGCCGACATCCTTGACCGACACGGCGCCGTCGCGCTGGTACTCGCCGTTGACGTAGAAATTCCAGCCCTTGCTGGCATAGTCGCCATAACCGGCGGTCAGGTTGGCGCGGTAGCGCGTGCCATAGCCGTTCTCGCCGACGCCGCCTTCGGCAGTGCCCGCAACGCCTTCGAACTGCTTGCGCAGGACGACGTTGACGACGCCGCCGATCGCGTCCGCGCCATAGGTGGACGACGCACCGTCCTTGAGCACGTCGACGCGCTCGACGACGCTGAACGGGATCGAGTTCAGGTCGACATAGGCGTTGTGGCCGTCGTCGTTGAGCGGGAAGTTGGCCGAGCGCAGGCCATCGATCAGGATCAGCGTCGACGAAACGCCGAGGCCGCGCAGCGACACGGCCGAGCCGCCGGCCGAAAAGCCGCCCTGGAAGCCCGTCGGGATCGACCCGGCGCTGTCGGCGGACACCGAGCGGATCGCGTCGGAGACGTTGGTGACGCCCGCCTTGGCCAGCGTATCCGCGGTCAGCGTGGTGACGGGGGACGGGGTTTCGGTGCGCGTGCGGAACAGCGTGCCGGTGACGACGACGTCGCCTTCCTGCGTTTGCGTGGTCTGCGCCGCATCCGGGGTCACCGGATTGGTCTGCTGCTCACGGATATCTTGGCCCGCCGGGGTGGCCGGAGCGCTCGCCGAGCCCGTCTGGGTCTGCGACGCGTCCTGCGCGTAGACCGGCGTCGCGAGCGCCAGCACGAACGGCGTCGCCGCAGCGAGCAGCGCAGCCTTGGTGGTGAAACGATTGCTGGAAGTCACGTTGATTTACCCCCGCTTGGCCCAGCGACACCGGTTTAGTCCGGTCGTTCGCGGGCGATGCCCAAGCCCCCGCCATCGCGCCGTTACAGGCCGACCGTCAGAGACATGGCGTTGGATTGAGGCCGCGTTCAGCCACTGTAAAGCGGCGATCCTGCTGCGGAGGCCACTTTGGCGAAACATTGTGTCGGAAATGACACATCAGGGGGAGAAGCGAGCCAAACGGTTGCCGGGAGATTGTGCAGGCCGCTCGATCGCGCACAACTATTGGGCAGTAGCGCCCTTGGGCATCGCCCCTGCGACCAGCAGCGGGTCTAGTTTCGCGCCCCGCCATTGCACGCTCCAATGGAGGTGCGGGCCCGTCGCCCGGCCGGTCATTCCCACCAGCCCGATCGGCTGCCCCTGCCGCACCTCGTCGCCGGGCGCCACGTCGATCCGCGACAGGTGAAGAAACGCACTGTTGAGCCCCATCCCGTGATCGAGCATCAACAGATTGCCTTCCAGCGTGAACGGGTGGTCGGCGGCGAGGATGACGATGCCATCGGCGGGCGCGGTCACCACCGTCCCGGTCGTGCGCGCTATGTCGATGCCGGAATGATAAGATCCCGCCTCGCCGTTGGCGTAGATGCGCTGCGAGCCGAACAGCGTCGAGATGCGCCCGGTGGTCGGCCAGGTGAAATGCTGACGCCACCCCACCGCGTGGGTGGGGGTCGCGCGCGCTGCCCGGATCTGCGCCAGCTCGTCCGGCCGGACCCGCTCGAAGGCGGGCTGGGGCAGCGGGATCTTGGGCAAGGTCGGCAGCCGCGAGATCGCCCAGCGCCTCGGCGCGATGGCCAGGGGCTGCTCGACGATGCTGCCGTCGGCCATGGTCGCGGCCAGCGTCGCAGAGGGGCGGGCGTCGCGGTCGAAGCCGACGACGAAACGGCCGTCGGGCGCGAGCTCCACGGGCGTGCCGTCAAGCATCACTCTGCGCGCGCCTGCGGGTGCGGTGCCGACCAGCAGCCCGCCCTGGCTGGGCGTGCCTGTCCATCGAAACGATGACGCCTCGCCGGCCTGGGAGGAAAAGCCTGCTTGCGGCAAGCTCGCCGCGGCAGCCCCGCCCGCCAGCGCCAGGGCTGCGAGCACGGCGGCGGCGCGCGTCATCGCGGCGCCAGGGCCTCGCTTGCCAGCTGCGGGGTGGCAAACGCCTCCTGCCGCGCCGCGCTCCAGTAGCGCAGGTCCTCCAGCGCGATGCGCGCACCCGACACCGCGCAGAGCACGTGATCCCCGGGGCTGAGCACGCGAAAGCCGTTGGCCATATACTGGAGGCGCGCGGGGCGGTCGGTGTTGGACATCAGCATGGGTGGCAGCTCTACAAAAGGGTCGGCTGGTCGGGCCTCACCCTTTCATAGGTACGCGCGCCCCCACGCTCAACCCGCACATCGACGCTGCCGTCGCGGAAGACGACTCGCAAGGCCGCCGCCGCGCGCGCCGCCTCGGCGCTGCCCAGCGTTTCGCCGGACGCACGCGCCTCCACCCGCGCATAGCCGCGTTCGAGGACCCGTTCCGGGTTGAGCGAGCCCGCCAGCTTCCACGTCGCTTCCAGCCGCTCGCGCCCGCGCTGCAGGCGCCTCTCGAGCAAGGCGGGGCGCAGCGCCGCTCCCGTGCGGTCGAGCCCGCCGCGCGCCAGCGTCACCCGCCGTTCCAGCCCGCGATCGAGCCGTTGCGCAAGGTCGTCCGCCTTCTGCCGCTGCGGTCCGAGCAGCGCGTCGCGCTTGGGCAGCAGCCGTGCCAGCGCCGTCAGCCGCTCTTGACCGCGCTCGACGTGGCGGCGCGCGCAACGTTCGGTGCGCTGCCCGTATGCGGCGATCGTCAGGCGCAGGTCGGCAAGCACCGGCACCGCCAGCTCGGCGGCCGCGGTGGGCGTGGGGGCACGCAGGTCGGCGGCATGGTCGCACAAGGTGGTGTCGGTCTCATGGCCGACGGCAGAGATGACGGGCACGCGGCAGTCGGCGACGGCGCGCACCACCGCCTCCTCGTTAAACGCCCACAGGTCCTCGATGGAGCCGCCGCCCCGCGCGACGATCACCAGGTCCGGGCGCGGCACGGGGCCGTCCGCCGGAAGCGCATCGAATCCGCGTACCGCGGCCGCCACTTCCGCCGCCGCGCCCTCGCCCTGCACCTTGACCGGCCACACGATCACATGGGTCGGGCAGCGGTCCTCCAGCCGGTGGAGGATGTCGCGGATCACCGCGCCCGTCGGCGAGGTGACCACGCCGATCACGCGCGGCAGGAACGGCAGCGGCTGCTTGCGGGCGCCATCGAACAGCCCTTCCGCCGCCAGCTGGGCCTTGAGCTTGTCGAGCAACGCCATCAGCGCGCCGACGCCCGCGAGCTCCATACGCTCGATCACGATCTGGTATTTCGAGCGGCCCGGATAGGTGGTCAGTCGGCCGGTCGCGATCACCTCCACGCCGTCCTGCGGCTGAAAAGCAAGCGCGCCCGCCTGCCCCTTCCAGATCACGCCGTCGATCACCGCCTGGTCGTCCTTGAGCGCGAGATAGGCGTGGCCCGAGGCGACGCGCTTGTAGCCGGAGATCTCGCCGCGCAGCCGGACATGGCCGAACTCGCCTTCCACCACGCGCTTGAGCTTGAACGCGAGCTCGCCGACCGACAGTGCCAGCGCGTTGTCGCCCGGCACAGGCTCGGCTACCAGCCGGCCCGCCCCCGTGGAGGGAGCGTCGGAAAAAGGATCGGGCATGAACGTCCTGCTGATCGGGGGAGGAGGCCGCGAACATGCGCTCGCCTGGAAGCTGGCGCAATCGCCGGGGCTCGATTTCCTGTACGCAAGCCCAGGCAATCCGGGGATCGCCCAGCATGCGACGCTGGTGCGGCTCGACCTCGCGGATCATGGCGCGGTGGCCGATTTCGCGCGGGGGCACGACATCGGCGTGGTGGTGATCGGCCCGGAGGCGCCGCTGGTGGACGGGCTGGCCGACAGCCTGCGCGCCGCCGGCCTTGCGGTGTTCGGGCCCGGCAAGGCGGCGGCCCGGCTCGAAGGATCCAAGGGCTTCACCAAAGACCTGTGCGCCCGGGAGGGCATTCCGACTGCGGCCTACGAGCGCGTGTCTTCACTCCAAGCCGCGCGCGCGGCGCTCGACCGGTTCGGTGCTCCGGTGGTCGTCAAGGCGGACGGCCTCGCCGCCGGCAAGGGCGTGACGGTCGCCTCCACCCGCGAGGAGGCCGATGCGGCGGTGGCGGACCTGTTCGCCGTCTCCGGCGCGGAAGCGGTGATCGAGGAGTTCCTGCAAGGCGAGGAGGCGAGCCTGTTCGTGCTCACCGATGGCGAGGCCCTGCTCCCCTTCGGCACCGCGCAGGACCACAAGCGGGTGGGCGATGGCGACACCGGGCCGAACACCGGCGGCATGGGTGCCTACAGCCCGGCGGGCGTGCTCGATGCCGCGACCGAGCAGCGTGCGATCGAGACCATCATCGCACCGACCGTACGCGCAATGGCGGCGGGGGGGACACCGTTCAATGGGGTCCTCTATGCCGGCCTCATGCTCACGGCTGACGGCCCCAAGCTGATCGAATACAACGCCCGCTTCGGCGATCCCGAATGCCAAGTGCTGATGATGCGCTTCGAAGGCGACTTGCTCGCGCTGCTCGTGTCGGTGGCGGAAGGGCGGCTCTCGGACATGGAGGCGCCGTTCGCAGTCGACACCGCGCTGACGGTAGTGGTGGCAGCACAGGGTTACCCCGCAACGCCTGTCGTCGGCGGAGCGATCAGGGGCATTGCCGACGCGGAGAGGCGCGGAGCCCAGGTCTTCCAGGCCGGGACCCGCCTCGATGGTGCGGAGCTGGTCGCCGCGGGCGGCCGCGTGCTGGCGGTGACCGCGCGCGGCGGCACGGTTGAGGAGGCGCAGCGCCTGGCCTATGGCGCGGTCGGCGCAATCGATTGGCAGGACGGCTTTTTTCGCCACGATATCGGCTGGCGGGCGGTGGCGCGCGAGCGCGGGGCACGGTAGGGTGACGGCATGAACCAGACCGCGACCGCTCTCGGCAACAGCACGTCGTCCGTGGTGGCGGATGCCACCTCGACCTTTACCGCGCTGCATCTGGCGGTGATCGCACTGTTGGCGCTGCTGGTGATCGCCGGCATCATCTACGGCGCGCGGCTCCAGCATCGGCGCAAGGCCGCCGAACGCGCGGTCGAGGCGCATGCGATCGACGCCGGGGTAGCACCGGTGGAGCCCGAGCGCCCCGCCCCGATCGAGACCTCATTCGATGCGCCGTCGGAGGCGCCCGCTCCGACGCCGGTTCCGGCTGCTCCCCTCGCCGCCGACATGCCTTCCGTTGTCGCCGCGCCCGAGGCGCTTGCCGACGAACCGATCGCCGCGGCCGCACCGCTGGAGGCGAGCTACGCCAGCGAGGCGGCGTCGGCTCCGAGCGCGGCTTCCGGTCCTGCCGACGGGCCGGTGACCCAACTCAAGGGGCTCGGCCCCAAGGTCGCGGTGCGACTTGCGGAACTCGGCATCACCACCGTCGGCCAGGTTGCCGCGCTCGATGACGACGCGGCAGCGGCCCTGGACGGGCAGCTCGACGCCTTCCGCGGCCGCATGCAGCGTGATCGCTGGATCGAGCAGGCGCGCTTCCTCGCCGCCGGGGATCGCGCAGGATTCGAGGCGGTGTTCGGCCGGCTGTGAGGCGCCGGCCGGGGCCGCCAAGCGAAGCAAGGCGGCACACACCGGCCTCGGGCCGGCGCGGCCACTGCCGCGTCCGACGACGCGGGATTCACTCCCGCGTCGGGGCTCCCTCCGCTGAGTAGCACGCCGAAGGGTCGGCGCTGACCCCGGGGCGCCCAAGGTTGAGGCCCCTACGTCGCCTCGCTCACCAGCAGCTTGTCGATTCGCCGCCCGTCCAGATCGACGACCTCGAACCGCCAGCCTTGCTCGGTGAAGCTTTCCCCCTCGTCGGGAAGGTGCCGGAAGGCGGCCAGCGCCAGCCCCGCAACCGTGGCGTAGTCGCGGTCCTCGGGCAGATCGATGCCGAGCCGATCGGCGAGCGCGTCGGCCGCCATCGTCCCGGCCACCAGCAGCGACCCGTCCTCGCGCTCCACCACCGACGGCGCCTCTTCCGGGTCGCTGTCCGACGCGAACTCGCCGGCGATGGCGGCGAGCAGGTCCGCGGGTGTGACGATGCCTTCGAAATGGCCGTATTCATCGTGGATCAGCGCCATCGGTACGTCCGCGGCGCGCAGCGCGTCGAGTGCGTCCATTGCGTCGATCTGGTCGATCACCACCGGCGCCTTGCGCATCAGCGTCTTGAGGTCGAGCGGCTCCCCCCGCAGCAGCGCGGCGGCAATATCGCGCGCCTGCACGACGCCCACGACCTTGTCGACGGAGCCTTCCGCCACCGGCAGCCGGCTGTGCGACGTGTCGAGCAGCCCCGCGCGGATCGCCGCCTCGTCGCTGGCGCAATCAAGCCAGTCGATTTCCGTGCGCGGCGTCATCACCTCGCGGACGGGTCGGTCGGCGAGCCGCACCACGCCCGAGATGATCGAGCGCTCATGCTCCTCGATCACGCCCGACTTGCTCGCCTCGGCGACCACCATGTGCAGCTCTTCGGCGGTGACCTGGTCGTCGGAATGACGGCTGAGCCCGATCAGCCGGAAGATCAGCTGGCTCACTCGATCGAGCAGCCACACCACCGGCGCGGTGCCGCGCGCCAGCCACCGCATAGGCATCGCCATCGCGGCCGCCAGCGGCTCGGGACTGCGCAGGGCGATCTGCTTGGGGACCAGCTCGCCGAAGACCAGCGAGGCCACCGTGGTCAGCCCGATCACCAGCGCCAGACCCGCCGAATGCGCCGTTTCGGGAGCCAGACCGAGCCGCGCCAGCCGCGCCGCCGTGGGCTCGCCGAGGCTCGCGCCCGAGAACGCACCGGAGATCACCGCGATCAGGGTGATGCCGATCTGCACGGTGGACAGGAACTTGCCGGGGTCCGCCGCCAGCTCGAGCGCGGTCGTCGCGCCGCGGCTGCCGGCGCGCGCCATCGCCTCCAGCCGCGCCTTGCGCGCCGACACGATCGCCAGCTCGCTCATCGAGAACAGGCCGTTGAGTGCGACCAGCGCGAGGATGATCGCGACGTCGAACCAGGGAAAGGGGGGAAGCGGTGCCATCGGCAGCTCCTCTTTGCCGCGAAGCCGCGCGCGGCACAATGATCGACAGCAACCATCGCGGTATCGGTGCGCTGCCGGAACAACGGCCGGCCCGGTGGGGTTATCCGCCCGAGTTCAAGGGGAGAGTTCCATGCGTTCCAAGCTGCTTGCCGCCGCCGCGCTGACGGCCCTGGTGTCCACGGCCGCCTGCACCACCGATCCGGAGACGGGCGAGCGGCGAATCTCGAACACAGCGATCGGCGGCATCGGCGGCGCGCTCGGCGGCTATCTGATTGGCGATCTCGTCGGCGGACGGCACGATCGAACCGAGAAGATCCTCGGCGCCGGCATCGGCGGCCTCGCCGGCGCAGGGATCGGCGCGTACATGGACCGGCAGGAGCGCGAGCTGCGCGCGCGCACCGCCGGCACCGACGTGCAGGTGATCCGCCAGGGCGACAACCTCGTCCTCAACATCCCGTCGGGCATCACCTTTGCCTATAACTCGGCCGACGTGCAGCCGCAGTTCCAGCGCACGCTCGACCAGGTCGCAGGCACGCTCGCGCAATACCGCGACACCTATATCGACGTGTACGGCCACACCGACGCGACTGGCAGCGACGCCTACAACCAGGACCTGTCGGAGCGGCGCGCGACCTCCGTCGCCGATTATCTGTCCTCGCGCGGGGTGCAGCCGGCGCGGATCGGCACGCGTGGCTATGGCGAGACGCAGCCGATCGCCTCCAACGACACCGACGCCGGCCGCGCCGCCAACCGCCGCGTCGAGATCAAGATCGTGCCGATCAACCGGGACGAGCTGCGCGGCTGACGGACCCACCGCCGCCCCGGCGCAGGCAGGGGCCAATCTCTGGTGCGTGTGCCACACGCTACAGACCATGGTTCCTGCCCGCGCAGGGATGACTTAGCGACGTTCCTGAAAGAATTTGCGCAGTATGGCCGCTGCTTCGGTCTCGGCGATCCCGGCGTAAACTTCCGGCCGATGATGGATGGTCGGCTGCCCGAACAGCCGCGGGCCGTGCTCCACCGCCCCGCCTTTGGGATCGGCGGCGGCATAATAGAGCCGGGCAATGCGCGCATGGGCGATGGCGCCCGCACACATGGCGCACGGCTCCAGCGTCACCCACAGGTCGCAATCCTCCAGCCGCTCGCGCCCCAGCGTCTCGGCGGCAGCACGCAGCGCGCGGATTTCGGCATGGGCCGTGGGGTCGTGGAGGGTGCGGGGAGCATTCGCCGCGACCGCGATCACCGCGCCGCTGCGGACCACCGCCGCCCCCACCGGCACCTCGCCATCGGACGCGGCGGCTCGTGCCGCATCAAGCGCACGGCGCATGGGATCGGGCACCGGGAACATCGCCCCGCCCTGCCCGCGCCCGCCGGTCGGGTAAAGCTATTGCAGCGCGGCGCTGTTCGCCGGACGCTCGACGCTGATGGTCGGCACCTCGACCGTCTTTTCCTTGGTGCCCAGCGTCACCTTGCCGACACCGGCATGGAACTGCGGGGCCTGCACCACGGCCGGCCGCGTCTGATCGAGCGTGACCATGCCGAACACCATCAACCCGGCGACGACCAGGCAGGCAAGGCCGAGCAGCACAAGCACAACGCGCATGGGAAAATCCTTCCAGGAGACTGGTTCGTTTGCGTAACAACGCCGCACACGCGGGAGCGTTGCATGCGCCGCGGTTGACGTCGGCCGCCCGAGCCGCTATCCGCGCCACCTTTCCGGGCACCCCGAGATTCAGGAATATACGCATGTCGCGCATTTGCGAGCTGACCGGCAAGGGCCGGCAGGTGGGCAACAACGTTTCCCACGCCAACAACAAGACCAAGCGCACCTTTCTGCCCAACCTGCAGAACGTGACGCTGATGAGCGAAGCGCTGGAGCGCTCGATCCGCCTGCGCGTGTCGACGCACGGGCTGCGCTCCGTCGAGCACAACGGTGGCCTCGACAACTGGCTGGTGAAGACGGAGGACAGCAAGCTGTCGCTGCGCGCCCGCCGGCTGAAGCGTGACGTCGTCAAGAAGATCGGCGCGCCGACCGCAGCCTGATTCCCTGCTGGCCCGGGCATCAGGCGCCCGGGTCGAGTCGGAACTTCAACAGCAACGATCGCTGGAGCGGAAACTGGTTGTCGTCCGACACCAGCCACAGGATCGTCGCGCCTTGTTTGCGGGTCACCGCGACGCCTTCGAAATTGTCGTGGATCAGCGGCGGCGCTAGCGTCGCGATCACCCGCCCCTTCACCACCGCGCCCGGCTTGATGTCGGCGCGCTCGACCACCGTCAGCGTGGTCAGGAAGCGGTACGGCGGCTGAAAGCGGCGATTGACCACCACCAGTCGGCCGTCGAGCAGCTCGGCCGCATCGCTCGGATCATAATGCCGGGGTGGCCGATACGCGAAGGTGAGCGCCGCGCGCGCATCCTCGGTGGGATCGCCCCGAAAGATCAGGCCGACGTGCTTGCCGTGCGAACCGGGCTCGGCTGATTCCGACAGAACCAGGAACGATCCGTCGCGTCGACGCACCAGCGTCTCCGCACCGAGATTGGCGTACCATTTCGCCATTGCGGGCGGCGTCGCGAACCGCTCGGCGCGGGTGAAGTCGGGCGCATAGCGCCAGATTGCATTGGCATTCTCGAATCCCACCCAGACACGGCCGGTCGCCGGATCGGTTGCCATCGACTCGCTGTCGCGATCCTCCTTCTGCCAGCCGGTACCCGGCCCGCCCGGCAGGTTGGCGAATCGCGGCTCGCTGATCCGCCAGCGATCGTCGAGCCGGAAGCTGACGGCATTGCCGCCATCGCTGAGCAGAGTGAACCGTTCGCCGTGAATGTTTACCGAAGAGAAACCGCCGAACGCGGGATCGGGACTGGTCAGCGACACGCCACCCAGGAACGTCAGGGCGCCGACGCGTGTGCGATACGGATCGTGCGGGTCGAGCAGCACGCGGCGCGCCTCGATCCGCGCGTCGCGGCCGAGCAGGTCCAGGCGCACGGCGCCCGTCCAGCCCGGCACCAGCACCAACACCAGAAGGACGACCAGTAGCGCGCGCATGGTCGCCTCATAGGCGGGCCGGGCGCAGGCGAAAGGCTGAATGGCCGATAACAGGCGCATTCAGCATCGGCTCAACGCGAATCGCGCAAAAGCCTGCTCATCGAGACGGTCATTTCGCCGCCGAGCAGCAACGGGAGTTCGCGATGATCAAAACGCTTTCGCTCGCCGCTGCCGCGCTGGCGATGGGCAGCGCCGCCCTGGTTCCGGTCGCTGCCGACGCGCAACGGTACGGCAGCCGCTTTGAGCGCTCCTACGACCGCGGCGACTATCGTCACGAAGGTTCAGACCGCCGTTACCGCATGCGCGAGAGGTGCAATGACGGCGACGGCGGCACCATCATCGGCGCGATCGCCGGCGGGTTGCTCGGCCACGGCATTGCCGGCCGTGGCGATCGCACACTCGGCGCCGTCGTCGGCGCGGGCGCCGGCGCGCTCGCCGGCCGCGCTATCGATCGCTCCGATCGTCCCGGATACTGTCGCCGTTAGGCGGCAGTTGCTTTCCCTCGCGTAGCGTATCGAGGGCGGAGGGCCGGTCCGAAAGGACCGGCCCTCTTGTTTTGCGCGGGGAAGACCGGCGCCACCGGTCGGTGCGCCCGCGGAGCGGCGCAGCCCCGCGCCCGGCCGACGGGTCAGCTCGGCCGAACCCGTTCGACGGCGGCTTTGCCGTCGGCGCGTTGGTGGGGCGGAACGGAGGCAGAAGGGGGCGACGGCAAAGCCGCCGCTTGACGTCGGACGAGTTCGGCTACGCCGACTCGCCGGCCGTGCCGGGCGCTCGCGCTCTGCGCGACCGGCGCCGTGCGGCGTTGCCGCCACGCGCCTGCGCCCGTCAGTACATATGCTGCCCCCCATTGATGCTCAGCGTCGACCCCGTCACGAACCCCCCATCGTCGGCACACAAAAACGCAACCCCCCGTGCGATCTCCTCCGCCTGCCCCAGGCGCCCCACGGGAATCTTCGCCACGATCTTCTCCAGCACGTCCTCGGGCACCGCTGCGACCATGTCCGTGTCGATATAACCGGGCGCGATCGCGTTCACGGTGACGCCGAACCTCGCCCCCTCCTGCGCCAGCGCCTTGGTGAAGCCGTGGATGCCGGACTTGGCGGCGGCGTAGTTGACCTGGCCGTACTGCCCCGCCTGGCCGTTGATCGAGCCGATGTTAACGATCCGCCCCCACTTGCGCTCGCGCATGCCGGGGAACACCGCCTTCGCCATGTTGAAGCAGCCGCCGAGATTGGTGTCGATCACCTCTTTCCACGCCTGGTGGGTGAGCTTCAGGATGGTGCCGTCGCGGGTGATGCCGGCGTTGTTGACCAGCACGTCGACCGGCCCGAGCACCCCGGCGACCTCGGCGCAGCCCGCCTGGCAGGCATCGTAATCGGCGACGTCCCATTTGAAGGCGCGGATGCCGGTGCGCTCGGAAAAGGCCTGCGCCCGCTCGTCGTTGCCGGCGTAGTTGGCGGCCACGGTCATGCCCATGTCGCGCAGCGCGAGGCTGATCGCCTCGCCGATCCCGCGCGTTCCGCCGGTGACGATCGCTACCCGTGCCATCTGCCTCTCCCTGGTTTGACGGGAGGCTAGGCCGGGGCGAGCCAGCCTTCAAGCTCGCGTGTGATAACCTGGCGCAGCATTGCGATGCCGGGTTCGCTGGCGTTGAGGCAGGGGAGCACCGCATAGTCGGTGCCGCCCGCCGCCAGGAAGGTCTCGCGGCCGCGCAGGGAAAGCTCCTCCAGCGTCTCGACGCAGTCGGCGGAGAAGCCGGGGGCGACCAGCGCCACCTTCTTGATTCCCTGGGTTGGCAGGGCGGCGAGGGTGGTGTCGGTGGCGGGCGTCAGCCACTTGGCGCGGCCGAAGCGGGACTGAAAGGTAACGATGAAGTTACGCCCAGACGCCTCCGCCAACAGCCGGGCGGTCTTCTGGCAATGGCAATGGTAGGGGTCCCCCAGCTCCAGGGTGCGCTGGGGCATGCCGTGGAAGCTCGCCAGCAGGGCGTCGGGGGTGAAGTCGAGGGCGGCGAGGCCCTCCTCCACCGAGTCGCGCAGGGCATTTATGTAAGCAGCACTGTCGTAATAAGGCGGCAGGGTGCGGATCGCCGGCTGCCAGCGCATCGTCGCGAGCTTCGCGAAAGCGCGGTCGTTGGCCGTGGCGGTCGTCGCCGCGCAATATTGCGGGTAGAGCGGCGCGAGCAGGATGCGCTCGCAGCCCGCATCCTTCATCGCCTGGAGCCGGTCGCCGATCGCGGGGCGGCCGTAGCGCATCGCCCAGTCGACCGTGACGCCCTCGCCCCACGCACCTTGCAGCGCCTCGGCCTGGGCGCGGGTGATCGCGGCGAGCGGCGAGCCTGCCTCGCTCCACACCTGAGCATAAGCGTGCGCCGACTTCTTGGGCCGGGTGGTCAGCACCGCCCCGCGCAGGATCGGTTGCCAGAGGAGCGGCGAAATCTCCACCACGCGGCGGTCCGACAGGAACTCGGCGAGGTAGCGGCGCACCGCGCGCGGCTCGGCGGCGTCGGGGGTGCCGAGGTTGATGAGCAGCACGCCGATTCGGGGCGCCGGGATTGCGGGATGGCCGGGGGGAATCATGTGAAGCGTGTCATGTACCGGGCCTAAGTGGTAGGCCGCGCAGCCTGACGCCAGTGGCCGCTTGCAGCGCGTTGGCGATGGCGGGCGCCACGGCGGGCACGCCTAGTTCTGAGACTCCGCCGGGGGCCTCGTCGCTGCGGATCAGCTCCACGGTGATATCGGGCGTGTTGGCGAGGCGCGGCAGGTCGAGCGTGTCGAACCCGCGCTGAGTCGGAAGGCCATGGGCGTAGGTGGCATCGGTGCCGAGCGCTGCTGCCATCCCGAAGATCAGCCCGCCCTCGATCTGCTGGCGGACGAGATCGGGATTGATGACCCGGCCGCAGTCCACCGCCGCGACCAGCCGATCCACCACCGGCCGCTGGTCGCCGCCGACATGAGCCTCCGCGAACACCGCGATGGAGCTGCCCCGGAACGCATGGGCCGCGATTCCCTGCCCCGAGCCCGCGACCCCGCCGTCCCAGCCGCCCAGCGCCGCGGCGGTCGAAAGGCAGCGGGCGAGCCGCGGGTTGGCCCCGAGCATCCCGATCCGGAACGACACCGGCTCGTTGCCGCCGAGATGCGCGAGCTCGTCGAGGAACGATTCGGTGAAGAAGCTGGTGTAGCCGTGCGCGCCCCCGCGCAGGTGGCCGGTGGCGATGCCGATATCGGCGGGATGATGGTCGACCGCGTAGGCAGGAAGCCTGTACGGCGGCACCGCGCCCGCGACCGCATAGGGGTCGCCGCGATCGACCAGCAGTGCGGCCTCGGTGAAGGCGCCGGGGATCAGGCGGCCGGCCAGGTCGCGGCCGGTGGACGGAGCCGCGATGGCGGCGCTCCACCCGAGAATCGTGCCGCCCGCCCCCAGCCGCGCGCGCATCCGCGCCGCCGCGGGAGGCCGACAGCGATCGTGGAGCAAGCTCTCGCCGCGCGACCAGACGAGGTTGACGGGGCGCTTGAGCTTCACCGCGAGCAGCGCCGCCTGTTCGGCCGCGTCGGTCTCCAGCGCCGCGCCGAACGAGCCGCCGATCAGCATCGGGTGCACCACCGTGTCGCTCGCCGACATGCCGACCGCGCCGGCGGCAGCGTCGCGCGCGCGGTGCGGCGCTTGCGTGGGGAGCCACAGTTCGAGCCGCCCGTCGCGGTACGCGGCGGCGGCGCTCGGCGTCTCCAGGGGCGCGTGGAAGGCGGGTGCAACGTGGTAGCTGGCCGTCGTCGGCTGCGCGGCGTTGAATGCCGCAGCGATATCGCCCTGCGCGGCGATGCGGTGGCCGGGGGCCGCGAGTGCGCGGGTCAGTGCCGTGTCGATGGAGGCGCTGCTCGCGAGCGGTGCGTTCGTTGTGAACCGCGGCGCCAGCGCGTCGAGCGCGCGCTGCGCCGCCCAGCCGGTGGTCGCCACCGCCGCGACCCAATGCGGCGTCTCCACCACCTGCAGCACCCCGGCGATGCGATCGGCGGCCGCACGATCGACGTGGACGAGGCGGCTGTCGGGTCGTGGACCCTGCCGGATCGCGGCGTGAACCATGTCCGCGAGGCGGAGGTCGCCGGCGAAATTGGCGGAGCCGTCGACCTTGGCGGGTGCGTCGAGTCGCGGCACTGCCTGCCCCGCCAGCTTGCCCGCACCCGCGACGCCGAAAGCCAGCGGATCGGGCACCGTCTCGCGCGCGGCCTCGACTGCGACTTCGGCAAAGCGCAGCCGCTGCTTGCCGTCGGTGACAAAGCCACCCTCGACCGCGCATTCCTGCCAGCCGACGTTCCAGCGCCGCGCCGCCGCCTTGCAGAGCAGCGCGCGCGCGGCGGCGCCCGCGGTGCGGCAGGCGTCCTCGAACATCCGCACCGACGTCGAGCCGCCGGTCAGCATCAGCGTCGAGCGCGTCGCCCAGCCGCCGCGGATCGGCACCGGCACGACGTCGAACAGCCCCTCGAACAGTTCATCAAGTGCGAGCGGGTTGGCGTACAGCGGGTTGAGCGGCGCCGCTTCGACGCCGACGGTGCGCCAGTCGGCGCCGAGTTCGTCGGCGACGATCTGCGGCAGCGCCGTGTAGACGCCTTGACCGTGCTCCGCCTGCGGCACGGCGACGGTGATGCGGCCGTCCTCCGCGATCTTCAGCCAGGGGCCGAAGACATGCTCCCCGGACGCCGCGACGAGGTTGGCGCGGTAGGAGCGCGGCCACGCCGCCCAGGCGACCACCAGCCCCACGCCCACCCCGCCGCCGACCAGCAGCGATCGCCTGGAGGGATGGGGGACGGGCATGGCGTGGGGCTGTAGAGGAACGGCGGGGGGAGGCAAATGGGAGACGATGGGTGAACTGCGCGTTCACCCCACCCGGCACGCGGGGAGGCTCACTTCTCTCCCGTTCGTGCTGAGCTTGTCGAAGCACCGTTCTTTCTTCGGAGGAAGGGCAGCCCTTCGACAAGCTCAGGGCGAACGGAAATCGGGAATGGCCAGCACCGAGGATTGCCCGCAGTCCCATGTCGTATCAGGATCACCCCATGGCCATCACCGACATCGCGACCCGCACCTACAACCACAATTGGCGGCTCGACCCGATCATCCGCAGCCTGCTCGACACCGATTTCTACAAGCTGCTGATGCTGCAGATGATCCGGCACCTGCATCCGGACACTGACGTCACCTTTTCGCTGATCAACCGCAGCACCTCCGTGCGGCTCGCCGACATCATCGACGAGGGCGAGCTGCGCGCGCAGCTCGACCATGCGCGGTCGCTGCGGTTCGCGAAGAAGGAGCTGATCTGGCTCGCCGGCAACACCTTCTACGGCGAGGCGCGGATGTTCTCGGCCGACTTCATCGGCTGGCTCGCCGACTTCCGCCTTCCCGAATACGAGCTGCACAAGGAAGGCGGGCAGTATCGGCTGACCTTCCACGGGCCGTGGACGCACACCACCATGTGGGAGGTGCCGGCGCTCGCCATCATCAACGAACTGCGCGCGCGCGCCGCGATGCGCGATCACGGCCGCTTCGCGCTCGACGTGCTGTATGCGCGCGGCAAGGCGAGGCTGTGGGAGAAGGTGGAGCGGCTGCGCCAGCTGCCCGACCTGGTGTTGTCGGACTTCGGCACCCGGCGGCGGCACGGCTTCCTTTGGCAGCGCTGGTGCGTCGAGGCGCTCAAGGAGGGGCTGGGTTCACGCTTCGTCGGCACGTCCAACGTGCTGCTGGCGATGGACCACGATCTGGAGGCGATCGGCACCAATGCGCACGAACTGCCGATGGTGACGGCGGCGTTGGCGGACAGCGACGAAGGCGTGGCGGCGGCGCCGTACACGGTGCTCGACGAGTGGCGGCAGCATTACGGCGGCAATCTGCTGATCGTGCTGCCCGACGCGTTCGGCACCACCGCCTTCCTGCGCGACGCGCCCGACTGGGTGGCGGACTGGACCGGCTTCCGCCCCGACAGCGCGCCGCCGATCGAAGGGGGCGAGCAGATCATCGACTGGTGGCGCGCGCATGGCCGCGACCCCGCTGAGAAACTGCTGATCTTCTCGGACGGCATGGACGTGGACAGTATCGAGGCGGTGTATCGCCACTTCCACGGGCGCGTCCGGATGAGCTTCGGCTGGGGGACCAACCTCACCAACGATTTCCGCGGCTGCGATCCGGACGGAACTGCTGGACTGGAGCCGATCTCGCTGGTGGCGAAGGTGAGCCAAGCCAATGGACGCCCGGCGGTGAAGCTGTCGGACAATCCCGCCAAGGCGACCGGCGAGCCGGCGGAGGTGGCGCGTTACCTGCGGATCTTCGGCGAGGCGGGGCGGACGCGGACGGCGGTTTCGGTGTGACCCGTCACCCCGGACTTGATCCGGGGTCCCGCTTTTGAACGAGCGTCGAAGGAGAAGCGGGACCCCGGGTCAGGCCCGGGGCCGGGGTGACGAGGCGAGGGCTCAGGCCCGCTCCCCCGCCGCGATCGCGCGGTATTGCTGGCGGAGCGCGACCTTGTCGATCTTCTCCGTGCCCAGCCGCGGCAGCGGCGCGGCCGACACCCAGATCCGCCCCGGCACCTTGAACGCGGCGAGGTGCTCGGCGAGGAAGAGGCGCAGCTGCTCCTGGGTCAGCGACGCGCCCTCGGCGGCGTGGACCACCGCGCCCGGCACCTCGCCGAACCGCTCGTCGGGCAGGCCGAACACCGCCGCCTCGGCGACACCCGGGTGCGCGTAGAGCGCCGCCTCCACTTCCTGGCAGGCGATGTTCTCGCCGCCGCGGATGATGATGTCCTTCTTGCGGTCGACGATGAACAGGTAACCGTCCTCGTCGAGATAGCCGATGTCGCCGGTGCGGAAGAAGCCGTCGGTGGTGAAGGCGGCGGCGGTTGCGGCGGGGTTGTTCCAATAGCCGAGGAAGTTGGCGACGGTGCGGATGCCGATCTCGCCGCGCTGCCCTTGCGCAAGCGAGGTGCCGGCGTCGTCGAGGATTGCGATCTCGACCAGCGGCGCCGAGGCGCGACCGGCGGAGTTGGGCTTGGCGGTGTAGTTCGAGCGCCAGTTGCCGGTGCCGACCGCGTTGGTTTCGGTGAGGCCATAGCCGATCAGCGGCGCGCCCTCCATCTCGGCATCGATGCGGCGCACATGCTCCACCGGGCGCGGCGCGCCGCCGGCGGCGAAGTCGGTGACGCTGGACAGGTCATACTGCGCGCGATTGGGGTGGGTGAGCATCTCGAAGCTCATCAGCGGCACACCGACGAAATAGGTGACGCGCTCGGCCGCGATCAGCCGCATCGCCTCCTCGGCATCCCATTTGGGCATCAGCACCAGCTTGCGCCCGAGCGCGAAGCTCTGGAGAAACACCGCGACCTCGGCGGTGACGTGGAACAGCGGCAGGTTGAGGAGGGTCGCGGGCTGGCCCTGCGGGGGCGTGCCGTCGGCGGTGGCGATGGTGAGCATCATCACCGCCTGCGACAGGAACCCGAACGTCCCCTGCACCACCGCGCGGTGGTCGCTGAGCGCGCCCTTGGACTGACCGGTGGAGCCCGAGGTGAAGAGGATGGTGGCGTGGTCCTCCGCCAGAATCGCGGGCAGCGGCGTGTCGGGCTGGCCGGCAGCGGTCACCTCGGCCAGCGCGTCGGCGAGGGGGCGCGTGTCGTCGATGCCGACGATCCGCGCCTTGAGGCCGGGCACCATGCGCAGCCGCGCGACGCGCGGCGCGTCGGCGAACACCAGGGCGCAATCGACGTCGGTCATCGCCGACGCGAGTTCGTCGGACTGCCACCAGCCGTTGAGCAGCGTCGCGACGCCGCCGGCCATGACGATGCCCATGTAGAGCACGATCCACGCCGGCGAATTGCGCATGGCGATGCCGACGCGTTCGCCCTTGGCGATGCCGTCCGCGACCAGCGCGCGCGCGACATCCTGCGCGGCGGCGTAGGTCTCGGCGAAGGTCAGCCGCTCGCTGCCGGACACCAGAAAGGTCGCGTCGCGGTGCTCATGGCAGAAGTACGCGAAATAGCTGGGCAGCGATGGCGGTGCGACCGCGATGGTGGGCAGCGCGCGGCCGAAGCGCTCCGCCCACCCGAGCGCGAGTCGCCCGCCGTCGGCGGTCAGCGCCGCGATGGTGGCGTTCATCCTGAGGTCGAGCTCGGTGGGCATCACTCTCTCCGCTTGGTCTTGCGTTCACGCCCCCTTATGAGGTGCCAAACCCTGGGGGAAATGCTTTGATCCTGCCCGAACTGGCCGCATCCGCCGCGTCACACATCCAGTTCGCCGACCTGGGGCTCAAGCCGGCGATCTTTACCGTCGCCGGGTTCAGCCTGCGCTGGTATTCCCTGGCCTACATCGCCGGCATCCTGATCGGCTGGTGGTATCTCCTGAAGCTGCTCGCGCAACCGGGCGCGCCGATGGCCAAGCGCCATGCCGACGACCTGGTGTTCTACGCGACGCTGGGGATCATTCTCGGCGGGCGGATCGGCTATGTGCTGTTCTACGCGCCGTGGATGCTGCTTCAGCCGCTCCAGATGCTGAAGCTGTGGGACGGCGGCATGTCGTTCCACGGCGGCGTGATCGGCACCAGCCTGGCGATCATCCTGTTCGCGCGCAACAACCGGCTCAACTGGCTGCGCATCCACGATTATGTCGCGTGTTGCGTGCCCTTCGGGCTGTTTTTCGGCCGCATCGCCAACTTCATCAACGGCGAACTTTGGGGCAAGCCCGCCGACGTGCCCTGGGCGATCGTGTTCCAGCGCACCGTGCCGTTCGGCCTGCCCGAGCCGGGGCGCCACCCCAGCCAGCTCTACGAGGCCGGGCTGGAGGGCATCCTGCTCTTCTCCGTCCTGTGGTTCGCGTTCTGGCGGACCAAGGCGCGGTACGAGCCGGGGCGGCTCGTAGGGCTGTTCCTGCTCGGCTACGGCCTGTGCCGCTTCACGGTGGAATTCTTCCGCGAGCCCGATTCGCAGCTGCGCGAGTTCGCGGCGCATACCGGCCTCCACATGGGGCAATGGCTGTGCGTGCCGATGATCCTCGCTGGCGCCTGGCTGATGTGGACCGCGCCGGGGCGGCGCACACGGGTGGAGCCGATCGCCGGCACCGAGAGCGTGGCGTGAACACTCCCCTCCCGCTTGCGGGAGGGGTCGGGGATGGGCCTGATCCGACCGCTTTGCCCGACATGCCCAGCCATCACTCCAGCGAGCCGGAAGGGGGTTTGGCCGACCGTCTCGCCCGCGCGATCACGCTGGCCGGGCCGATGCCGGTATCGCAGTTCATGGCCGCCGCCAACGCGCATTACTACGCGACGCGCGACCCGCTCGGCGGCGCCGGCGATTTCACCACTGCGCCCGAGATCAGCCAGATGTTCGGCGAGCTGATCGGCCTGTGGTGCGCCGACCTTTGGGACCGCGCCGGCCGCCCGGCGGTGGCGTGGGTGGAGCTCGGCCCCGGCCGCGGTACGCTCGCCGCCGATGCGCGGCGGGCGATGGCCAAGGCGGGGCTCGCGCCGCCCGTCCACCTCGTCGAGACCAGTCCGGTGCTCCGCGCCGCACAAGCCGAGCGCATCGCCGACGCCACCTGGCACGATGCCGTCGACACGCTGCCCGGCGACGTGCCGCTGATCGTCGTCGCCAACGAGTTCTTCGACGCGTTGCCGATCCGGCAACTGGTCAAGCGAGCGAGCTGGCACGAGCGGCTGGTCGCGTGCCAGGATACGTTGTTCCTGCCGATCGCCGGCACCGCCGTGCCCGACGCGGTGATCCCCGAGGGCTTTCGCGACGCGCCCGCGGGATCGGTGATCGAGACGTCGCCCGCCAGCGTCGGCGTGATGCGCACGCTCGCGGCCCGGCTGGCACGGCAGGGCGGCGCATGCCTCGCGATCGACTATGGCTATGAAGGCCCGGCGCTCGGCGACACGTTGCAGGCGGTGCGCGCGCATGCCTTCGCCAATCCGTTCGAGACGCCGGGCGAGGTGGACCTCACCGCCCACGTCGATTTCGCGACGCTTGGCGCCGCCGCGCAAGGGCAAGGCGCGGCCGTGTGGGGGCCGGTCGATCAGGGCGCGCTGCTGACGCGGCTCGGCATCGACGCGCGGGTGGCGGCGCTGGGCCGTGCCGCGCCCGATCGCGCCGCCGCGCTGGCCCTCGATCGCGGCCGACTGGTGGAAGGGATGGGCACGCTGTTCAAGGCATTGGCGGTCACCGCCCCCGGCTGGCCGGCGCCGGCGGGGTTCGCATGATCGACTATCGCGACGCCACACCCGCCGACTGGGCCGCGCTCGACGGCATGGCGCAGGCGAGCTGGCTGGAAACCTTCGGGCACAGCTGCTCGGCCGAGGATCTGGCGCTGTACCTGGGGCAAGCGTTCGGGCCGGCAGGGCAGCTGCGGCGCGACCTTTCCGATCCGGAGTCGCGCTTCCGCGTGGCGCTCGATGGCGACGTGATCGCCGGCTTCGCCAAGCTCACCCCCGCATCGCTCGACGAGGTGGAGAGCGGGCCCGGCGATCGCCAGCTTGCCCAGCTCTACGTGCTGAGCCTCTGGCAGGGCACAGGCGTCGCCGCATCGCTGATGGACTGGGCGATCGCCACCGCCCGAGCCGACGGCGCGCAGGCGCTGTTTCTCACCGTGTGGGAAGAAAACGCCCGCGCGCTGCGTTTCTATGCGCGATACGGCTTCGTGCATGTGGGGGATCATGACTTTCCCGTCGGCAACCAGATCGACCGCGACCTCATCATGCGGCTGACGCTTTGACGCCGCCCGACACCAGCGGCGTGGAGGTGATCCGCGCGCGGGCGCTGGACGGAGTGGCGCACGGCTTCCTCGGCCGGCGGGGCGGCGTCTCGACCGGCGTGGTCGCGGGGCTCAACGTCGGCCTTGGCACCGCCGACGATCCGGACGCGGTGCGGGAGAACCGCCGCCGCGCGCTCGCCGCGGTGAAGCCCGGCGGCCGCCTCGTCACCGTGTACCAAGTCCACTCCGCCGACACGGTCACGGTCTCCGCGCCCTTCCCGGAGGACGGCGCGCGGCCGCACGCGGATGCGCTGGCGACCGATCAGCCGGGGCTGGTGCTCGGCATCCTCACCGCCGATTGCACGCCGGTGCTGCTGGCCGACCGCGAGGCGGGCGTGATCGGCGCCGCCCATGCCGGCTGGAAGGGCGCGATCGGCGGGGTCACCGACACGGTGGTGATGGCGATGGAGGCGCTGGGCGCGCGGCGCGACCGCATCGCAGCCGCGATCGGCCCCTGCATCGCGCGGGCGAGCTACGAGGTCGACGCCGGTTTCCAGCGCCGCTTCGCGACCGAGGATGCGGCCAACGAGCGCTTCTTCACCGAAGGCACCCGGCCCGGCCACTTCCAGTTCGACCTGGAGGCATATGTCACGCACCGGCTGGCCGACGCCGGCGTGCGCACCGTGGAGGCGCTGGGTCTCGACACCTATGAGGACGCGGACCGCTTCTTCTCCTTCCGCCGGGCGACGCATCGCGGCGAGGCCGATTACGGGAGGCAGATCGCGCTGATCGGGCTATAAGGTTCTCCAGAAACAGACGGTCGCCCATCCTTTCTCCGTTCGGGCTGAGCGTGTCGAAGCCCTGCCCTTCTCTCTCAGGTCGGCAAGAGAAAGGCAGCCCTTCGACAAGCTCAGGGCGAACGGATGGGGGAGGGCAGGCCCAAGGAGAGATCGCATGAACGACGAAACCGAAGCGGACCTCACTGGCGGCACGCCGCAGCCCTCGCCCAAGCGCGAGTCGGGCACGATCGGGGGCCGCAAGCTCAAGCCGTCGACAATGATGATGGGCCACGGCTTCGACCCCGCGCTGTCGGAGGGCTCGCTCAAGCCGCCGATCTTCCTTACCTCCACCTTCGTCTTCCCCAACGCCGCGGCCGGCAAGCGCCATTTCGAGGGCGTCACCGGCAAGCGCCCCGGCGGCGCCGAGGGTCTGGTCTATTCGCGCTTCAACGGTCCCAACCAGGAGATCCTGGAGGATCGCCTGGCGGTTTGGGAGGAGGCGGAGGACGCGCTCGCCTTCTCCAGCGGCATGTCGGCGATCGCGACCTTGTTCCTGTCGATGGTGCGCCCCGGCGACACGATCGTCCACTCCGGCCCGCTTTATGCCGCGACGGAGACGCTGATCGCGCGGGTGCTGGGGCGGTTCGGGGTGCACTGGCTCGACTTTCCGGCCGGCGCGACGCGCGAGGAGATCGACGCGGTGATGGCCAAGGCGGCTACGGGGCGCGTCGCACTGATCTATCTCGAAAGCCCCGCGAACCCGACCAACGCGCTGGTCGATATCGAGGCGGTCGCCGCCAGCCGCGACGCGATCTTTGCCAATGCCGCGGAGAAGCCGCCGATCGCAATCGACAACACGTTCCTCGGGCCGCTGTGGCAGCAGCCGCTCAAACACGGCGCGGACATCGTCGTCTACAGCCTCACCAAATACGCAGGCGGCCATTCCGATCTGGTGGCGGGCGGGGTGCTCGGCAGCAAGGCGCACATCGACACCATCCGTTCGATGCGCAACACCATCGGCACGATCTGCGATCCCAATACCGCGTGGATGCTGCTCCGGAGCCTCGAAACGCTGGAGCTGCGGATGAGCCGCGCCGGCGAGAACGCGGCCAAGGTGTGCACCTGGCTGCGCGACCATCCCAAGGTGGAGCGCGTCGGCTATCTCGGCTTCCTTGCCGAGGATGAAGGGCGGCAGGGCGACATCTATCGCCGCCACTGCACCGGCGCGGGCTCGACCTTTTCGCTGCTGGTCAAGGGCGGGGAGAAGGAAGCGTTCGCGTTCCTCGACGCGCTTAGAATCGCGAAGCTCGCGGTCAGCCTCGGCGGCACGGAAACGCTGGCCAGCCACCCGGCGGCGATGACGCACCTGTCGGTGCCCGACGCACGCAAGCAGGCGCTGGGCATCACCGACAATCTGGTGCGCATTTCGATCGGCGTCGAGGACGCGGACGACCTGATCGCCGACCTGGACCAGGCGCTGGCGGCGATCTGACGGGGAACGGCCGCCGCCGGCAGAACGTTGCACCGGGGTAACAACCAGGATGATCCCTATGCTCGTTGCCAGGCTTGCGGCTGCCGCGACCCTTCTTTCCCTCGCGGCCGGCGCCGTCGCGCAGACCACCCCGGCGCCTGCCGGCACCGATCCCGCTGCCCAGGCCAGCTCGCCGGTGACGGAAGCCAATGACGAAGCCGCGCGCTACGCGGCCGACCGCAATGCGCTGACCGGCGCGGTCAACTCGGCGCGGCAAGCGCGATACGACGCCGACATGGCCGACTATCGCCACCAGGTGCAGCAGCGCCGGCGGACGATCGCGCAGGACCAGCGTCGCTACGATCACCAGCAGCGCGCCTATGCCGATGCGATGCAGGCGTGGCGCGTGCAGGTCGATGCCTGCAAGCGCGGGCATACCCGCGCGTGCAAGGCGCCGACGCCCAACCCGGCCGACTTCTGGTAATCTCCCCGGCATCGGCGGCCTTGCCCGGCCGCCGCAATGCGGCAATGCTGGCGGCATGACCGATTTCGACGCCTTCATCACCGGCCTGCCCAAGGCCGAGCTCCACCTGCATATCGAGGGCAGTCTGGAGCCTGAGCTGATGTTCGCGCTGGCGCAGCGCAACAGCGTCGCGATCCCCTTCGCCAGCGTCGAGGAAGTGCGCGCCGCGTACAGCTTCACGCGGCTGCAGGACTTCCTCGACATCTATTATCGGGGGGCCGACGTGCTGCGCACGGAAGCGGACTTCCACGACCTCGCGCTCGCCTATTTCGACCGGGCCGCCGCCGACGGGGTGGTGCACGCCGAGATCATGTTCGATCCCCAGACGCACACCGCGCGCGGGATCGGCTTCGACGTGGTGATGCGCGGACTGCTGTCCGCGGTTGCCGAGGCGGAGGCGAAGCACGGCATGAGCGTCAAGCTGATCTGCTGTTTCCTGCGCCACCTCGACGAGGCGGACGCGTTCGCGACGCTCGAACAGGCGGGGCCGTGGCTGGAGCATATCACCGCCGTCGGCCTCGATTCATCCGAGCTCGGCCACCCGCCGGAGAAGTTCGCGCGCGTCTTCGCGGAGGCGCGGGCGCAGGGGTTGCGGCTCGTCGCGCACGCCGGCGAGGAGGGACCGCCCGACTACGTCCACCAGGCGCTCGATCTGCTCGATGTCGACCGGCTCGACCATGGCAACCGCAGCCTGGAGGACCCGGTGCTCACCGCCCGCCTCGCCCGCACGGGGATGACGCTGACGGTATGCCCGCTCTCCAACCTCAAGCTGTGCGTGGTGGAGAGCATGGACGATCACCCCATCGACCGCATGCTGCGCGAGGGGCTGCGGGCGACGATCAACTCCGACGACCCGGCGTATTTCGGCGGCTATGTCGCCGACAACTACCGGGCCGCCGCCGCCGCGCGCGGGCTGGACAGGGATGACCTGGCGCTGCTGGCGCGCAACAGCTTCCTGGGCAGCTTCCTGTCCGACAACGACGTGGCTGCGCACCTTGCCAAGCTCGATGCCTTTGTCGCACAGGCGGCGTGATGCCGACTTTCACCCCCATCGATCATGATGCCTTCGCCACCGACGTCCGCGCGCTCGCGGCGGCGCTGTCGGCCGACTCCGACTGGCAACCAACCTATCTGATCGGGATAGGCCGCGGCGGGCTGGTGCCGGCGGTGTACCTGAGCCACGCGACCGGGCTGCCGACGCTGTCGTGCGACCTGTCGAGCAACGTCAAGGATTTCGCCGACGACGTGCTCGACCGCCTCGCCGCCCGCACGCGGGAGGGCGAGCGGCTGCTGTTCATCGACGACATCAACGATTCGGGCCGCACCATCGGCCTGTTGCGGAATAAGCTGGCGACCGGCGGTGCGGTGGTGGAGGCAGTCCGCTTCGCGACGCTGATCGACAACAGCGTCTCCGCTCAACGGGTCGACTATCGCGCCCGCACCATCGACCGCACCGTGACGAAGGACTGGTACGTGTTCCCCTGGGAAGCCCTCGCCCCCGCCGACGCGATCGCGGAGGACGCGGCAGAGGTGCCGGAGCGGATCGCGTAACCGCCTCTCGTCATCCCCGGCTCAAGGCCGGGGTGACGAAGAAAGCGTCGTGCGTTCAGCCGTCGCCGGCGCGCTCGATGTCCGCGCCCACTGCGCTCAGCTTTTCCTCCAGCCGCTCGTAGCCGCGATCGAGATGGTAGACGCGCGCCACCTGCGTCTCGCCTTCCGCCGCGAGGCCCGCGAGGATCAGGCTCATCGACGCGCGCAGGTCGGTCGCCATCACCGGCGCGCCGACCAGCCGGTCGACGCCGCGGACGTGGGCGGTGCGGCCGCGCACCTGGATGTCGGCGCCCATGCGGCCGAGCTCGGGCACGTGCATGTAGCGATTCTCGAAGATCGTCTCGGTCAGCGTGCTGACGCCGTCGGCCTTGCACAGCATCGCCATGAACTGCGCCTGCATGTCCGTCGCGAAGCCGGGATAGGGCGCCGTCGAGAGCGTCAGCGGCCCGAGCGGCCCCGATGCCTCGACCTTCACGCCGCCCTTGTACGCCTCGACGCGCACGCCTGCCGATTCCAGCGCAGACAGCGTCGCGCGCATGTCGTCGGCGTCGGCACCGACCAGATCAAGGCTGCCACCGGTGATCGCGGCCGCACAGGCGTAGCTCCCCGCCTCGATACGGTCGGGCATCACCGCATAGGTCGCCCCGTGGAGCCGGTCGACGCCCTGGATCTCCAGCGTCTCGGTGCCGATCCCGTCGATCTGCGCCCCCATGGCGACCAAGCAGCGGCACAGGTCGACGATCTCCGGCTCGCGGGCGGCGTTCTCGATCCGGCTGGAGCCGCGCGCGGTGACGGCGGCCATGACCACGTTCTCGGTCGCGCCGACCGACACCACCGGAAAGCTGTAGCGTCCGCCGGCCAACCGCCCGCCGGGCGCGCGTGCGGCGACGTAGCCCGCCGTCATCTCCAGCTCGGCGCCGATCGCTTCCAGCGCTTTCAGGTGCAGGTCGATCGGACGGTTGCCGATCGCGCAGCCGCCGGGCAGCGACACCCGCGCCTCGCCGGCCCGCGCCAGGATGGGGCCGAGCACCAGGATCGACGCGCGCATCTTGCGTACGATATCGTACGGAGCCTCGGTAGAGGTGAGCTTGCCGGTGCGCACCGTCATCACCCGGCCGAAATCCTCCGGCCGCGTGCCCTCGATGGACGTCGACGCGCCGAGCTGGTTGAGCAGGTGCCCGAAGCCGTCAACATCGGCCAAACGCGGGAGATTCCTGAGGGTTAGCGGCTCGTCGGTGAGCAACGCGCAGGGCATCAGCGTCAGCGCCGCGTTTTTGGCGCCGGAAATGGGCAGCCGGCCGGAAAGCCGGTTGCCGCCGCGGATCAGAATACGGTCCATCGCCGCGCTCTATCGCAGAGGACCGCGCATGCAAGCGTCACATTTGCTGCTTGATCGACTTTAATGCAATTGGCTCCTTGCGGTGCTTTGTCCTTGTCAAACCGGGGGATTTCACCGCTTGCCGCCTAGCTGCTTCGCCGATCGTTTCGGCGACCTGATCACCTTGTCGCCGGGGGAGCGAAGCGCGCTCGCGCGGCTGGAGGAGCGCGAGCGGTCGCTGCGGCGCGGTGCGGTGCTGCTGCGCGAGAAGGACCCGCTGACCGAGCTGTACATCCTGAAGCGCGGCACCGCGATGAGCTATGTGCTGATGGACGACGGCAGCCGCCAGATCCTGCGCTTCTCCTTTCCCGGCGACATGCTGGCGGCGTCTGCGCTCGCCTATCGCGACAGCGCCGAAACCATTGCGGCGCTGACCGACTGCACCGTCGCGCCGGTCGACCGGGCGGCGGTAAGGGGTCTGGCGACGGAGCACCCGCGGCTCGCCGGGCTGATCATCGCGGTCGATCAGGTGGAGCGGGTGGCGCTGGCGGAGCGGATCGCCGGGCTCGGCCGCACCTCGGCCCAGGCCCGTGTCGCGGCGCTGCTGCTCGAGTTGCGTGATCGGATGCGGGCGCTGGACCCGTCCATCACCCAAAGCTTCGCGCTGGGGCTGACGCAGGAGGAGATCGGCGATGCCACGGGGCTGACGGCCGTGCACGTCAACCGCATGCTGCGCCGCCTGGAGATCGACGGCATGATCCGCCGCGCCGGCGGCCAGGTGACCTTGCTCGATCCCGCAGCGCTGGCGCGCACCGCGAATTATGTCGATCGTGCCGCCCGGCTGGACCTCAGCTGGCTCGGCCCCGCGCGCTGACGGCGTTCAGGCCTTCTCCAGCGTGCATTGGAGCGGGTGCTGGTTCTGCCGGGCGAAGTCGGTGACCTGGCTGACCTTGGTCTCCGCGACTTCGTAGGAAAAGACGCCGCACACGCCGACGCCCTTCTGGTGGACGTGCAGCATCACCCGCGTCGCCGCCTCCATGTCCATGCGGAAGAAGCGCTGCAGGCACAGCACCACGAATTCCATGGGCGTGTAATCGTCGTTGAGCATCAGCACGCGATACGGCGTGGGCTGCTTGGTGCGCGACCGGGTGCGCGTGGCGATGCCGACACCGTTGCCGGCATCGTCACCGTCGTCGCGGCGTTCGGCCATGTGCGGGGGCTGTAACTGCATGATCATGCGAAAATATGGCAAGCCGGTCCCCTTGGGCAAGGGTGCGCGCGCGCAAAAAAGGCGACCGCCCGGGTGAGCGGCCGCCTTTCAAGCATCACCGCGCTGGTTACGCCGCGATCTTGACCTTGTCGGCAGCGAGCGCAACGCGGTTGGAGATCGGCTGCGACACCTCGCCGACGAGCTTCAGCATCGCCTCGGTCTGCCGCGACGTTTCGGCGACCATCGCGTCGAACGACTGGCGGACGAAGTCGCCCTGGAGCTTCATGAACTCCATCGGCGACTTCACGCTGGCGAGCGTGCGGGCGGCGGCGGTCGCCTCCTCCACCGACTTCTTGGCGTAGGCGGCGGCGTCCTGGCCGAGCGTCTCAAAACCGCGCGCGGCGATCTTGGACGATTCCACCAGCGCCTCGACATTGCCCTTGCCGAACGCGTTCATCTCTTCGAACATGGCCTGGCCCTTTTCCATCGCACCCTTGGCGCGATCGTTGGCGCTCGCGAACATCGCGGCGGTCTTGTCGGTGGCAGTCTGCATCGTCTCTTCCATGACCTGATCCTTGGCTGCGCGTTCCGCCGGAACCGCGGCGGGCGGGAGACGCCGCGGCTTCTTGCCGCCCGTCCGAGTCTTGGGGGCAAGCATGGCTGGCGCTGAAGCGAGCGAATCGGTCGCGGCATCGTCGTAGTTCATGCAGCACCCCTGTATGCTGCAGTGCACAATAATGGGTTTACCCTAGGGAATCAAGGCTCAGCGTGCGCGCACATACTCTCCTGGCGCGTCGGTCAGCGCGGGCAGCGCGCCTTCCCCGGGGATGCGGGCACCGGTGGCGTCCACCACCTCGGGCGCGCGCTCGCGCAGCCAGGCGATCCAGTCCGGCCACCAGCTGCCCTTGGTCTCCGTCGCGCCGGCGACGAACTCGTCCAGCGTCTCCACCCGGTCCGGGTTGGTCCAATATTGGTATTTCCCCGAGGAGGGGTGGTTGACGACGCCCGCGATGTGCCCGGAGCCGGCAAGCACGAACCTAAGCGGACCCGCGAACAGGTGGGTCAGCTTCCACACGCTCTTGGCCGGGGCGATATGATCCTCGCGGCCGGCCTGGACATAGGCCGGCGTTTCCACCCGTCCGAGATCGAGCGGCGTTCCCGCCACCGACAAGGCTCCCGGCCGGACCAGCAAATTGTCGCGGTAGAGGTCGCGCAGGTAGCTGCCGTGCCACTTGGCCGGCAGGTTGGTGGTGTCGCCGTTCCAATGGAGCAGGTCGAACTCGGGATAATCTTCGCCAAGCAGATAATGGTTGGTGTGGTAGTTCCAGATCAGGTCCCGCCCGCGCAGCAGGTTGAACGTCAGCGCCATGTAGCGCCCGTCGAGGAACCCCTGTTCCGACAGCTGTTCGACCATCGCGAGCTGCTCGTCGGTGACGAAGTGGGTGAGGTCGCCGGCCTGCGTGAAATCCACCTGCGCGGTGAAGAAGGTGGCGCTCGCGACCTTGCCGGCCTCGCCCCGCGCGGCGAGCAGCGCCAGCGTCGCCGCGAGCGTGGTGCCGGCGACGCAATAGCCGATCGCGTGCGCGGCGGGTACGCCGAGCAGCGCCCGTACCGTATCGATCGCGTCCACCTGCGCCGCGACGTAATCGTCCCAGACGACGTCTCTCATGGTTGCATCGGCGGACTTCCAGGAGACCATGAACACGGTCAGCCCCTGCTCGACGCACCAGCGGATGAAGCTTTTCTCCGGCGACAGGTCGAGGATGTAGAAGCGGTTGATCCATGGCGGAAAGATCACCAGCGGCGCCTTGAGCACCGTCTCCGTCGTCGGCGCATATTGGATCAGCTCGTAGAGCGGCGTCCGCTTCACCACCTTGCCCGGCGTCGCGGCGAGGTTGCGGCCGACCTCGAATGCGTCCGGCGCGACATGCGTCATCTGCCCCTTGGCGAGGTCCGCCATCATGTTCTGAAGGCCCGTCGACAGGCTTTGCCCCTGGGTCTCCACCGCCCGCTCGATCACCTCCGGGTTGGTGAGCGGGAAGTTGGACGGGCTCATCGCGTCGACCAGCACTTGCGTCGCGAAGCGCAGCCGCTCCTTCGCCTGCGCGTCCATGCCCTCGACCTGGTCGACGCCCGCGAGCATCCGGTCGGCGGTGGCGAGGTAGGAGCGCCGCAGCCAGTCGAAATACGGATTGTCGTGCCACGCGGCGGCCTTGAAGCGCTTGTCCCTGGCATGCTCCGGCTTTTCCTGCGGAAGCGGGCCCATCAGCCGCTGCCACCAGTCGAGCCCCTCGCGCCACACCGCGCTCGCCTGCGTCAGCGCAGCCGCATCGGCGAGCCCCGGCACCGCGGGCAATCCAGCGCCGCCCCCGAGCACCTTGAGGCTGCTCTCCATCGCCGTGCGTTGCGCCTGCGCGAGGAGGTCGGCCCATTGCTCGAGGCCGGGTAGCGTGGGGGGCGGGGTATCAGCTCCTTCGGCCATGCGTCCTCTCCTCGCGTCCTCCCGCTTTCGCTGTGGCGGCGGACAAGTTAGGATACGCTTGAAAGGCCTGTCATGTCCGAAGAATTCTATCGCATCCGCCGCCTGCCGCCTTACGTAATTGCCGAGGTCAACGGCATGCGCGCGGCGGCCCGCGCGTCGGGCGAGGACATCATCGATCTCGGCATGGGCAATCCGGACCTGCCGCCGCCGCCGCACGTGATCGACAAGCTGGTGGAGGTCGCGCGCAAGCCTGACGCCCACGGCTATTCGCAGAGCAAGGGCATTCCCGGCCTGCGCCGCGCCCAGGCCAATTACTATGGCCGCCGCTTCGGCGTCGATCTCGATCCCGAGACCGAGGTGGTCATCACCATGGGCTCCAAGGAAGGCCTCGCCAGCCTCGCCACCGCGATCACCGCGCCCGGCGACGTGGTGCTCGCGCCCAACCCGTCCTACCCGATCCACACCTTCGGCTTCATCATCGCCGGCGCGACCATCCGCGCGGTGCCGACCACGCCCGACGAAGCCTATTTCGAGAGCCTCGATCGCGCCATGGCGTTCACCGTGCCGCGCCCGTCGGTGCTGGTGGTAAACTATCCCTCCAATCCGACGGCGGAGGCGGTGGACCTCGCCTTCTACGAGCGGTTGGTTGCCTGGGCGAAGGAGAACAAGGTCTGGATCATCTCCGACCTCGCCTATTCGGAGCTCTATTACGACGGCAATCCGACGCCCTCGATCCTCCAGGTGGAGGGCGCCAAGGACGTCGCGGTGGAGTTCACCTCGCTCAGCAAGACCTATTCCATGGCCGGTTGGCGGATCGGCTTCGCGGTCGGCAACACGACGCTGATCGCGGCGATGACGCGGGTTAAGTCGTACCTCGATTATGGCGCGTTCACGCCCATCCAGGCGGCCGCGTGCGCCGCGCTCAACGGCCCGCAGGACATCGTCGAGGCGAACCGCCAGCTGTACCACAAACGCCGCGACGTGCTGGTCGAAAGCTTCGGCCGGGCGGGGTGGGAGATCCCCTCCCCTCGCGCGTCGATGTTCGCCTGGGCACCGCTGCCGCCCGCCTTGCGGCACTTAGGCAGCCTTGAGTTCTCCAAACAATTGCTCACCCATGCGCAGGTCGCGGTCGCGCCGGGGGTCGGCTATGGCGAGAACGGCGAAGGCTTTGTCAGGATCGCGATGGTCGAGAACGAACAACGATTGCGGCAGGCGGCGCGCAACGTGAAGCGATATCTGGCGAGCATGGGCGTCAACACGCCCGCGCAAGGCGCCGGCACTCTGGGCGCCGGCTGACGTAATTGGACACCGCGTTCGGGGCCATCCACCCGCTGTATTCGCTCGCCGGCGTGCTGGTCGGGCTGCTGGTCGGGCTGACCGGCGTCGGCGGCGGCTCGCTGATGACGCCGCTGCTGGTGCTGTTGTTCGGCTTCCACCCGGCGACGGCGGTCGGCACCGACCTTCTCTATGCGTCGGCGACCAAGCTGGTCGGCACCGGCGTGCACGGCCGCCGCGGCACGGTGGATTGGCGGATCGTCGCGTTGCTCGGCGCTGGCAGCCTGCCGGCCTCTTTGCTGTCGTTGATCGCGCTCGACCATTTCGGGCCGCAGTCGAAGGAAACCAACGCGATCATCTCGGCGGCGCTCGGCGTCACGCTGGTGTTGACGGCCGTGTCGCTGTTCTTCCGGCGGCCGCTCGTCGCCTGGCTGACGCGGGTGGTCGGCGTGCCGGAGGGGCGCCGCCTGGCTGTATGGACGGTGCTGCTGGGTGTGATTCTCGGTGCGATGGTGACGATGACCTCCGTCGGTGCCGGCGCACTCGGGATGACGGTGCTGCTGGTACTGTATCCGGCGCATCCGGTGGTGCGGCTGGTCGGCTCCGACATCGCCCACGCGGTGCCGCTGACGCTGGTCGCCGGCCTTGGCCACCTGGCGCTCGGCACGGTGGACGTCGGCCTGCTCGTGTCGCTGCTGCTTGGGTCGGTGCCGGGGATCATCGCCGGCAGCCTGATCGGCACGCGGGTGCGCGACGGCGTGCTGACGCCGATCCTGGCGGCCACGCTATTGATCGTCGGCGTCCGGATGCTCCTCTAGCAGGCAGCGGATGCTTTTCGCGTTGCAATGCGGCGCGTCGTGACGCCATCTAGGGCAACGTGCTCCGCCAATATGAACTGGTCGATCGGGTCCTCGACTACGATCCGCAAGCCGACGAGGCGCTGCTCAACCGCGCCTATGTCTTTTCCATGCGCGCGCATGGTTCTCAAAAACGCGCCAATGGCGACCCGTATTTCAGCCACCCGATCGAGGTTGCGGGCATCCTGACCGACCTGCACCTCGACGACGAGACGATCGCGACCGCGATCCTCCACGACACAGTGGAGGACACGGTCGCCACCTCCGAGGAGATCGAACGTGTGTTCGGCGCGTCGGTCGCGCGGCTCGTCGACGGCGTCACCAAGCTTTCCAAGATCGAGGCGCAGACGGAGAGCGAGCGCGCGGCGGAGAACCTGCGCAAGTTCCTGCTAGCGATGTCCGACGACATCCGCGTGCTCTTGGTCAAGCTCGCCGACCGCCTGCACAACATGCGCACGCTGCACTTCATCGCCAAGCCGGAGAAGCGCCGCCGCATCGCCCGCGAGACGATGGAGATCTACGCGCCGCTCGCCGAGCGGATCGGCATGTACGAGTTCATGAAGGAGATGCAGACGCTCGCCTTCCAGCAGCTCGAGCCGGAAGCTTACGAATCGATCACCAAGCGGCTGGAGCAATTGAAGGAGGGCGGCGGCGACCGCATCGCCAAGATCGCCTCCGGCCTGAAACTCCTGCTCGCGCGCGCCGGCATCGACGGCGAGGTGTCGGGCCGCGAGAAGCACCCGTACAGCATCTGGAAGAAGATGCAGGAGCGGCACATCAGCTTCGAGCAGCTGTCCGACATCATGGCCTTCCGCGTCGTGGTGCCGACGGTGGAGGATTGCTACGCGGCGCTGGGCATCATCCACCGGCGCTGGAAAATGGTCCCCGGCCGCTTCAAGGATTACATCTCCACTCCCAAGCGCAACGGCTACCGCTCGCTCCACACCAGCGTCATCCATGCCGAGAACACCCGCGTCGAGATCCAGATCAGGACCGCGGAGATGCATGCGGAGGCCGAATACGGCCTCGCCGCGCATTGGGCGTACAAGGAGGGCAAGTCCAAAGCCGACACGCGCACCGACTGGATCCAGGACCTGGTCGAGATCCTCGACACCGCCGAGAGCCCGGAAGAGCTGCTCGAGCACACCCGCATGGCGATGTATCAGGATCGGATCTTCGCCTTCACCCCCAAGGGCGAGTTGATCCAGCTGCCGAAGGGCGCAACGCCGATCGACTTCGCCTATGCCGTTCACACCGATCTCGGCGACCAGGCGGTGGGCGCCAAGATCAACGGCCGCGTGGTCCCCTTGCGCACCGTCATCGAAAACGGGGACCAGGTGCAGATCCTGCGCTCCAAGGCGCAGGAGCCGCAGCGCAATTGGCTCAACTTCGCGATTACCGGCAAGGCGCTCGCCGCGATCCGCCGGCACCTTCGCCACAAGGAGCGCGACGAGACGGTGAAGCTCGGGCGCAAGCTCTACGACGACGTCGTGACGCGCCTGCCGGCACAGATCGGCACCGACGCGATGGCGCATGCGCTGAAGCGGCTGAAGCTCCATGACGAGGCGGCGCTGATGACCGCCATCGCGCGCGCGCAACTATCTGACGCGGCGGTGATGGAAGCGCTGATGCCCGGGTCCGCCGGCGCGGACGTGGCGCACGAACTGGCGCCGCAGTCGAGCGCGATCTCGATTCTGGGGCTGACTCCCGGCGTCGCCTATGACCTCGCCACCTGCTGCCATCCCGTTCCGGGCGACCGCATCGTCGGCCTGCGCCGGCCTGACGCAGGCATTGAGGTCCACGCCATCGACTGCTCGGTCCTCACCGACCTCGCCGAGCGCTCTGACAGCGAAACCGACTGGGTGGACGTGTCGTGGGGCGACAAGAACGACGGCGCCGTGGCGCGCATCCAGGTGGAGGTGAAGAACGAGCCCGGCGTGCTCGGCGTGCTTGCCACCATCATCGGCCAGCACAAGGCCAACATCATCAACCTGCGCCTCGACAGCCGCGACAGCTCGATCCACACCAACACCATCGACGTCGAGGTCCACGATCTCCACCAGCTGATGCGCCTGCTCGCCGCGCTGCGCGCCGCCGACGTGGTGAATGCGGTGGAGCGGGTCTAGGCAGCCGACGTGATCTTAGCGGTCGCCGCATGCGTGCCGCACATCCTTGCGATCTTACATTTGGCGGCGAAGGCTTCGCCGGACGCAATCGCATCGGCGAAGATTGCAATTGCTGCACGCGTCGCAACGTCCCACTTCCTCCTATGATGATGCTGCACAGCAGCAATTCATAGACGAGGTTCCGATGTTCAGCCTGATTTCCCTTCTGATCGCGTCCCGCAAGCTCGCCGCCGAGCAGTATGCAACGGCCGCCAATGACGACGCCGCCGTCCACGTGCTGCCCCGCGCCGCCTGAAGGCTGACGGGCTCGCCGTCAGGCGCGCCTAGGCCGAAGCCGCGGCGGCGCTCTGACGGCGGCCGGGCAGACCGAACCGCCTGCGCGGCCGCGCAACCGCCGCGGGCGCAAGCGCCGGCTGGTACAGCCGCACGATCAGGTCGCCGGCCGCCGGCGCCTCATCCTGCTCCGGGCTGAACAGCGTGAACGCGCCGCTCGCGCCCACCAGCGCCACCGGCCAGCTCGGCTCGACCGCGGGCCGCGCCCCCGGCCTCTCCGTGAACGCCTCCTCCGTGAACGCCTCCTCCGTGAACGGCTCCACCACGAACGCCGCACCACCGGCCATCAGGTCGGACAGGCGCGCATGCACCATGTCCTCGCCTACCGCGATCTTGCCGCGCCACTCGCGCGACGCGGCGTGGCGGCCGCTGCTCTCGTCCGGCGCGATCTGGAACACGCGCTCGCGGCCGAACTCGGCGGCAAAGCGCGTGCAGACCAGCGCGTTGTAGGCGTCGTCCGGGGTGGCGGCGAGCAGATAATCGTAATCGCGCAGGTCGATCACCTCCTCGCCCAGCACCGACAGCACCTCGACGCGCAGCGTCTGCAAGCCCGCCATCCGCGCGGCCTTCAGCGCATTGGCCGAGCGATCGAGCACCAGCACCGGCACGCCCGTGCCGCGTAGCGCCTCGCCCAGCGCGATCGTCCAGGCGGACGCCCCGACGATCAGCAGCCCGCTCCTGCCGCCCGACGCGAGGCCCAACGCCCTCGCGATCGGCGCCAGTGACAGGCCATGGAGCAACACGGTGGACGCGATCACCGCGAAGACCAGCGGCAGCACCGCCTGCGCATCGGGATAACCCGCCTTCGCCAGCCGCTCGCCCGCGACCCCGGCGATGGCAGCGGCAACGACCCCGCGCGGCCCAATCCAGCCGACCAGCAGCCGTTCCGCCCAGCTCACCTTTGCGCCGAGCGTCGCGAGAGTGATCGCCAGCGGCCGCGCCACGAAAAGGATCGCCGCCGTCGTCGCCGCGATCGGCCAGCTCAGCATCAGCACCGTCTGCCGGTCGATATTGGCGGTGAGCAGGATGAACAGGCCCGAGACGAGGAAGACGGTGAGCGATTCCTTGAACCGGCGCAGCTCCTGCAAGCCGGTGACGTCGATGTTCGCGAGCACCACGCCGAACAGCGTCGCGCCGACCAGCCCCGTTTCCGGCTGAATCGCCTCGCCGGCGGCATAGACGCCGAGCGCGCCGGCGAGCAGGATCGGCGTCTTGAGGTACTCGGGCGCGAGGTCGCGGCGGAACAGCGTCCGAATGCCGAACGGCACTGCGAGCCCGAGCGCGCCGGCGATGCCCGCCCCGACCAGCGTCCGCCAGGCGAGCTGGAACAGCGCGTCCCCCGTGCTCATCGTCGTCGACAAGGTGAGGAAGCTCAGCACCAGCAGCGTGATGGTGGCGCCGATGGGATCGTTGACGATCGCTTCCCACTTCAGGAACGCCGCCGATCGCGGCTCCAGCTTGGCCTGGCGCAGCAGCGGCATGATCACCGTCGGCCCGGTCACCACCAAGATCGCGCCGACCAGCACCGCCACGGGCCACGACATGCCGGCCACGAACCGCGCCGCCAGCGTGCCGAACACCCAATTGAGCGGCAGCGCCACTGCCACCAGCCGCAGCACGCCGGAGCCGGCCGAGCGCAGCTCGCGCAGGTTGAGGTTCAACCCGCCCTCGAAGACGATGATCGCCACCGCCATGCCGATCGCCGGCCGCATGACCTCACCCAACGCGACCGACGGCTTGATCACGCCCGCAACCGGCCCCGCCAGCGCACCGATGGCGAGCAGCGGGATGATCGCCGGCAGCTTCAGCCGCCAGCCGAGCCATTGCCCGAACACCCCCGCGACGGCGACGCCGACGACGAGCAGCAGAATCGTATCTTCCAAGCCTTGGGCCCCCTCTACGGGTGGCAGAACGGCTCACCGCGCAATTGGTCGCGCAACTTGTTGATGACTGGTCAACCGCCGCCCGGTATCCAGCCATGATGCGCCGCCCAGCCCTGTCGATCGTGGTTCCCTGCTACAACGAGGCGGCGACGCTCGACGTCCTCCACGCGCGGGTTACCGCCGCGGCCCGGGGGGCGGTGGGCGACGATTACGAACTCGTCCTCATCAACGACGGTTCGCGCGATGACAGCTGGCCGATCATGCAGCGCCTGTCCGCCGCCGACCCCCGGCTGGTGGCGATCAACCTGTCGCGCAACCATGGCCACCAGCTCGCGCTGACCGCGGGGCTGGACCTGTGCGCGGGCGAGCAGATCCTGATCATTGACGCCGACCTCCAGGACCCGCCCGAGCTCCTTCCCGACATGCGCCGCACCATGGCTGAGCAGGGCGCCGACGTCGTCTACGCCGTGCGCCGCAAGCGCGCCGGCGAAACGCTGTTCAAGAAAGCGACCGCGGCCATCTTCTACCGCCTGCTCGACCGCATGACCGACACGCCGATCCCGCTCGATACCGGCGATTTCCGGCTGATGAGCAGGCGGGCGCTGGATGCGTTGCAGGCGATGCCGGAGCAGGCGCGCTTCATCCGCGGCATGGTGGCGTGGATCGGCTTCCGCCAGGTGCCCTTCGCCTATGACCGCGCCGAGCGGCACGCGGGCGACACCAACTATCCGTTCGGCAAGATGGTGCGCCTCGCGCTCGACGCGGTGACCGGCTTCTCCACCGCGCCGCTGCGCCTCGCCAGCCACGCCTCGGTGATCCTCGCAGGCGCGTCGGTGCTGCTGCTCTTCTACATCGCCTGGGGCTTCTTCGAAGGCTCGCCGGTGCAGGGCTGGACCTCGACGATGCTTGTCGTGGTGGTGCTGAGCGCGGTGCAGATGTTCGTACTAGGGCTGATCGGCGAATATCTCGGCCGGCTGTATGTCGAATCCAAGCACCGGCCGCTTTACCTGGTGGCGGACGTCGCCGGCCCGGTGCAGGGCCATGCGCGGCTCGGCTTCCGCGCCGAGCCAGCTGCCGATCAGTGTGCGCCGCTTCCCGCTGGCTCGGCGAGCGTCACGATCGACACGCCCGGAGCCATCGGCACCCTGCCGACCATGTGACGCTCGAGGCGGAAGATCCGCTCGAACAGCGCATTGACGGCGGGCGGCGGCGGCGAATCGTCGCTGTCCTCGCGCCCCGTCAGCCGCCCCAGCACCCGCGCTCCCGCCGCGAGCGGAAACAGCAGCGAATTGAAATAGCCGAGCTTGCGCGGGGCCAGCCCCGCCGCCGCGATCGCCTTTTTCAGCGTCGCCTTGGAATAGCGGCGGTGGTGATGGTTCACCACGTCGTGCGCGCTCCACATCCAGGCGTGCGCCGGCACCGTGATCAGGATCTTGCCGCCTGGCGCGAGGCACGCCGCCATCGCCTTGAGCGCGCCCACATCGTCCTCGATATGCTCCACCACGTCGAGCACCGCGATCAGGTCGAACGCCCCGCGCGGAACGTCGGGCAGCCCCGGCAGCGGCGCCGCGCCTACCGCCTTGCCGAGCCGCTCGCCCGCGATCGCGCGCGCGGCGGGGTCGATCTCGATCGCCTCCACGTCGCCGAACTGGCTCAGCATCGGCAGATTGTGGCCGGTGCCGCAGCCGATCTCCAGGATGCGCGCGTTGGCGGGCAGATCGCCGAAGCGGGTCAGGTAGTCGGCAAGGATGTCGCGGCGGGCACGATACCACCAATGGGTGGAATCGTGGGCGGCCATGCGATCGTAAACAACGCGGTCCATTATCTCTCGACCATTCAGGCGAATACCCAGTTGCGCTGCAACCCGAAGGTGATCAGCGGCGTCACCAGCACGGTGGGCACCAGCGGCCACCACGTCGCACCATGCACCAGCGGCCCCGTGAGAAGCCAGATGAAAGCCTGGTTGAGCGCAAAGCCGAACAATTGCACCACCACGAACCGATGCGTGGTGCGGCGATCACGGCTGCCGTGGCCTTGGAAGCTGATGCGGCTGTGCGCGACTTGGCCCACCATCGTCGCGGCGGCAAAGGCGATGACGCCGCCGATGATCGGCCATTCCGCTCCGTCGCCGAGCGCGATCAGCCGGTTGCCATAGGTCGCGATCGGCCAATAGACGGCGGCGTAGAACAGCGTCACCCCGACGCCGGTGATCCCGAATCGCACCAGCTGGCCAAGCACGCCGCTGCGACGCCATTGATCCACCCGTTGGAGAAGTGCGGTCACGCTCGCCTTGTTCTTTGCGCTGCCCGCTCTAGAGCGGCGGTGCGGGAGCGCGGCATCTAGTGCGAGTGAGCGGGTGAGGGAAGCATCTTCGGCAGGCGGCGCGGCCGACGGCGGCTTCGACAGCACCGGCGCGCGCTGGCAGCATGAGCTCGACCGCCACTGGCTGCGCCTCGTGCTGATCGCCTGGGCGGCGACGGCGGCGTGGTACGTGTTCGACCGCTGGGGCCCGATCCGCTGGCTGGGCCTCGGCGATACCGACGACAACATGCGGCTGATGCAGGTCCGCGCCTGGCTCGGCGGCCAGGGCTGGTACGACCTCCGGCAATATCGGCTCAACCCGCCCGCGGGCTTCGACATCCACTGGAGCCGCATCGTCGACCTGCCGATCGCCGGGCTGATCCTGTTCTTTCGCCTGTTCACCACCAACGCCTGGGCGGAGCGGCTGGCGTGCGGCATCGCGCCGCTGCTGCCGCTCAGCCTGGCGATGATCGGGCTTGCCGCCACCGCGCGGCGGCTGGTGAGCCCGCTCGCCTGGCCGCTGGCGCTGGTGTTCCTGCTCGGCGCGCCCGCGACGATGCTGATGTTCATGCCCGAGCGGATCGACCACCACGGCTGGCAGCTGGCGATGCTCAGCCTGACGGTCGCCGGGCTATGCGATCCCAACGGCCGCCGCGGCGGCGCGCTGGTCGGCCTCGCCAGCGCGGTGTCGCTGTCCATCGGCCTCGAGATGCTGCCCTATGCCGCGATGGCGGGCGCGATCATCGCCCTGCAATGGGTATGGGCGCGGGAGGGTCGCGAGCGGCTCGCCGTCTATGCGGTGACGCTGGGCGGCGGCTCCGCGGCGGGGTTCGCGGCCTTCGCCTCCTATGCCAACCGGGTCCCGCGCTGCGATGCGCTGACGCCGGTGTGGCTGAGCGTCATGGTCGCCGCGGGCGCGCTGCTGTTCGTGCTCGCCTGGGTGAACCCTCAGCGGCGAGAAGTGCGGCTGGGACTGGCGGTGCTGGCGGGAGGCATCATCGCGGCCGGGTTCGCGCACTTTTTCCCGCAGTGCCTCGGCCGGCCCGAGCAGGTCTCCCCCGAGCTCGCGCGCAACTGGCTCGACAACGTCAAGGAAGCCAAGCCGCTCTACAAACACCCCTTTCGCCTCGCTTTTCCAATCGCGGCGCTGCCGGTCGTCGGGCTGCTCGGCGCAATCGTCGCGGCGTGGCGCGCACGCCGGCAGCCGAGCGCGGTCGGCTGGGTCGCGGTGGCGCTGTTCACCGCCTTCGCCTGCCTGATGCTGCTCTGGCAGGCACGCGCCGGCCCGGCGGCGCAGCTGCTCGCGATCCCCGGCGCGACCGCGCTCGGCTGGGTGCTGCTGCCGTGGCTGCTCAACCACCGGCTGATGCCGGTGCGGGTGTTCGGCACCGTCGCGGCGTTCCTGCTGATTTCCGGCCTCTTCGCCGGGCTGATCATCAGATACCTGCCCGTTGACCGCCCGAACAAGTACACGCAGCGGGTGAATCGCGCGACCGGTCGCTGCCTGACGATCCCGGCCTTGGCGCCGCTCGACCGATACCGCGCGCAGACGATCTTCACCTTCGTCGACCTCGGGCCGCGGCTCATCACGCTGACGCACCACAGCGCGATCGCGGGGCCCTACCATCGCAACGGCGACGCGATCCTCGATGTCCAGCACGCCTTCGGCCGCTCGCCGGCAGAGGCGCACGCGATCATGAAGCGCCATGGCGCGACGCTGCTGCTGGTCTGCCCCGACATGGCGGAGTCGACCATCTACCGCGCGCGCAATCCGGGGCAGTTCTACGACCAGCTCGCGCACGGCAAGGTGCCGGGGTGGCTGACCCAATTGCCTCTGCCCAAGGGCTCGCCGCTGCGGCTGTTCCGGATTTCCTGACCGTCACCGCTGCGAAGGCAGGGGCCCATGGCTCGGTCCTGTGGCCCAACGGCCAGCCATGAATCCCTGCCTGCGCAAGGATGACGAGTCAGCGGAAACTCACCTGCACGCCGTCCAGCACGAATTGCACCGCCAGCGCCGCGAGCAGCACACCCAGCAGCCGCGTGATCACCGCCTCGATCCGCGCGCCGAGCAGCCGCATGATCGGCCCCGCCGCGAGCAGCGCCACCAGCGTCAGCAGCAGGATCGTCGCGAGCGCGCCGAGCACGATCAGGTGCGCCTGGAATCCCGGATGACGCGAGCCGAGCAACATCACCGACGCGATCGAGCCGGGCCCCGCGATCATCGGCATGGCCATGGGGAAGATCGATATGTCCTCTTCATGATCGGCCACCACCTTGGCGGCGCGGTCCTCGCGGCGCTGGGTGCGCTTTTCGAAGACCATCTCCAGCGCGATCAGGAACAGCATGATCCCGCCTGCGATGCGGAAACTGGCGAGCTGGATGCCGAGCCCGTGCAGCAGGCTTTCCCCGAACACCGCGAACACCAGCAGGATCACCGTCGCCACCGATACCGCCCGCACCGCCATGATGTGCCGGTGCGTGGTCGAGGTGCCCGCCGTCAGCCCCGCGAAGATCGGCGCGCACCCCGGCGGGTCGATCACCACGAAGAAGGTGATCAGCGACGAGACGTAGAGCTCGAACATCTAGACGGCCGCATCCGGCGCCACGCCCTCGCGCCGGCAGGCGGAGACGTAGGTGTTGCGGATCAGGCATGCGATCGTCATCGGCCCCACCCCGCCTGGCACCGGCGTGATCGCGCCCGCGACTTCGGCCGCGCTGGCGAAATCGACATCACCGGTGAGCTTGCCGTCGGTGCCGCGATTGATCCCGACGTCGATCACCGTCGCACCCGGCTTGATCATGTCGCCGGTGATGATCCCCGGTATCCCCACCGCCGCGACGACGATGTCGGCGGCGCGGACGTGCGCGAACAGGTCGCGGGTGCGGCTGTGCGCCACCGTCACCGTGCAGCTTTCGCGAATCAGGAGCTGCGCCATGGGCTTGCCGACGATGTTGGAGCGGCCGACCACCACCGCCTCGAGTCCTGCGAGATGCTGGTGCACTTGCTTGAGCAGCATCAGGCAGCCGAGCGGCGTGCACGGCACGAACCCCTCCGCCCCGATCGCCAGCCGCCCGGCGTTGACCGGATGGAAGCCATCCACGTCCTTGTCCGGGTCGATCGCCAGCAGCACCGCCTGCGCATCGACATGCGGCGGCAGCGGCAGCTGCACCAGGATGCCGTCCACCGCCGGATCGGCGTTGAGCCGCGCCACCAGCGCGAGCAGCTCGTCCGAGGTGGTGCTTTCAGGCAGGCGATGCTCGAAGCTTTCCATGCCCGCCTCGCGTGTGGCCTTGCCCTTGTTGCGGACATAGACGGCGGACGCAGGGTCTTCGCCGACCAGCACCACCGCCAGCCCCGGCGACCGGCCAGCCGCCGCGCGCAACCCCGCCACCGCATCGCCGACGCGGGCGCGCAGGGCGGCGGCGTGCGCCTTGCCGTCGATGATCGCCGCGCTCACGCCCTCAGATCGCCGACACGAGATATTGTTCATAAATCGACGGGATCACCACCGATTGCAGGATGTAGATGATCAGCAGCACCACCAGCGGCGACAGGTCCAGCGCGCCGAAATCGGGCAGGATGCGGCGGATCGGGCGGTAGAGCGGCTCCGTCATCCGTTGGAGGGCGGTCCAGATCGAGCGGACCATATCGTTGGACGTGTTGATGACGTTGAACGCGATCAGCCACGACAGCACCGCCTGGATGATGATGATCCACCAGACCAGGTTGAGCAGCACCTGGAGGATGCGAAGGAAAATGATCAAGACGAGGGGCTCCCGGCCGGTTCGTTGCCCCTTCTATAGGGTGGCGGGGCCGTGGCGGCTAGGCGGGTGTCTGCCACAGTCCACCCCGGCGAACGCCGGGGCCCAGCATCGGGCCGCTCGCACCTGGGCCCCGGCCTCCGCCGTGGGCACGGGCGCTAACCCCGCCCCTAAGCCCGCACCAGCGTCCCCACCCCCGTGCGCGTGAAAATCTCCAGCAGCAGCGCGTGGGGCACCCGGCCGTCGATGATCACCGCCGCGTCCACCCCCGCTTCCACCGCGGAAACGCAGGTGTCGAGCTTGGGGATCATCCCGCCCTTCACCGTGCCGTCCGCCTGCAGTTCGGCGATACGCGCGGGGTTGAGGTCGGTCATCAGCGTGCCCTGCTTGTCGAGCACGCCCGCCACGTCGGTGAGCAGGAAGAACCGCGCCGCGCCGAGCGCCCCGGCGATCGCGCCTGCCATCGTGTCGGCGTTGATGTTGTAGGTATGCCCGTCCGCACCCAGCGCGATCGGCGCGATCACCGGGATGATGCCGTCCGCCGACAGGCTGTCGATGATCCGCCGATCGACCGCCACGGGCTCGCCGACAAAGCCGAGATCGACATGCCGCTCGATGCCCTGGGCCGGGTCCGCCTCGCGCCCCTGCACCTTTTCGGCGCGCACCAGCCCGGCATCCTTGCCCGAAATGCCGACTGCGCGCCCGCCCGCGGCGCCGATCCAGCCGACGATTTCCTTGTTGATCGATCCGGCCAGAACCATCTCGGCGATGTGCGCCGTTTCCGCGTCCGTCACGCGCAGGCCTCCGACGAAGGTGCTTTCCACCCCCAGCCGCTTCAGCATCGCGCCGATCTGCGGGCCGCCGCCGTGCACCACCACCGGGTTGATGCCGACCGCCTTCAGCAGCACCACATCCTCGGCGAAATCGCGCTGCAGTTCGGCGCTGCCCATCGCGTGGCCGCCGTATTTGATCACGAACGTCGAGCCGGCATAGCGCTGGAGGTACGGCAGCGCCTCCGTCAGCGTTTCCGCCTTGGCGAGCAGGGCTGGATGGGGGGAATAGTCGGTCATGCGCGGCCCCTTAGCCGCCCCGCCTCAAACCGTCACCCCAGCGCAGGCTGGGGTGACGACCCGTGCGAGGTCAGCCCCGATCCAGCCGCCGTCCCAATCCCACGAACAGATAGATCGCCGGCGGCACCAGCACCGCCGACAGCACCACCTTGGTGAGCATCTGCCCGAGCACCAGCGGCCCGATCGGGAACTCACCGTAGAAGGCGATGGTCACGAACAGCAGCGTATCGACGATCTGGCTGGCCATGCCGGCGACGGCGGCGCGCAGCCACAGGAGCCGCGCGCCCTCGTGCCCCTTCAGCGCGGCGAAGATCGTGACGTTGAGCGTCTGCGACACGCCATAGGCGATGATGCCGCCCAGCCATATCCGCCAGGTGGAGAACAGCACCAGCTGTATCGCGTCGCGATTGGCCGGGATCATCGACGGCGACGGCGGCAGCGCCCAGACCAGCAGCGACAGGAGAACCGACACGATCAGGGGCACGAAGCCGAACTGCACCAGCCGGGTGGCGACGGCGCGCCCATGCAGCTCCGCAATCGCGCTCGACGTCACCACCAGCAACAAGAACGCGAAGATTCCCGCCTCGATCGCAAGCGGCCCCAGCCCCACCACCGGCCCCAGCGCGGACAGCGGCCCCAGCGTCACCTGCTTGTTGCCGAGCACGCCGGCGATGCAGACCATGCCGCCATAGAAGACCGACAGCGCGAACAGGGAACGCGGAATGGCGCGGGGAAAGGTGTCCATCGGCCGGACGCTAGCCCGATTTCCACGGGCGTCAAACCACTAGCCGCAGACCCCCTGCCGTGTAAGGTAGCTGCCGTGTTGGGGACGCGTGCATGACGAGATTGCTGATCGGGATCGCCGGAATCGTGGTGATCCTCCTCATAGCCGTGCTGTTCTCCACCGATCGCCGCGCGATCCGCCCCCGCGTCGTCGGTGCCGCCTTCGGCCTGCAGGTCGCGATCGCGGTGCTGGTGCTCTATGTCCCCGCCGGGCGTGCGGCGCTGGAGTTCCTGTCGGGCGGGGTCGCCAACCTGCTCGGCTATGCCAATGCCGGCACCTCGTTCCTGTTCGGCGAGCTGGCCGCCAATCCGCTCGGCAAGAACTTCGCGATCCAGGCACTGCCGGTGATCATCTTCTTCGCCGCGCTCGTCTCGATCCTCTATTATCTCGGCATCATGCAGCTGGTGGTGCGCTGGCTCGGCGGCGCGATCGAGCGGGTGATCGGCGTCTCCAAGGTCGAATCGCTGTGCGCCGCCGCCAACATCTTCGTCGGCCAGAGCGAGTCGCCGCTGGTGATCCGCCCCTATCTCGCCAGCCTCAAGCCCGCGCAGGTCTTCACCGTCATGACCAGCGGCATGGCCGGCGTCGCTGGCACCATCCTCGCCGCCTATGCCTCGATGGGCATCCGCATCGAATATCTCCTCGCGGCGAGCTTCATGGCGGCGCCCGGCGGCATCCTGATGGCCAAGATCATCATGCCCGACCGGCTTGCCACCGGCCGTGCCGGCCATGCGGAGGAGGACCAGGTGATCGCCATCGCCGAGGCGAGCCATGACGAGGCGCGCCCGGCCAACATCATCGAGGCGGCGGCGCAGGGCGCGCAGACCGGCGTCAAGCTCGCCGTCGCCGTCGGCGCGATGGTGCTGGCGTTCGTGGCGCTGGTGGCGCTCGCCAACGGCATCCTCGGTGGCATCGGCGCGTGGTTCGGCTATCCGAGCCTCAGCTTCCAGGGCATCCTCGGCGTCGTCTTCCAGCCGATCATGTTCCTGCTCAACGTCCCCTGGCACGAAGCGGGCGCGGCCGGCGGGCTGTTCGGCGAGAAGATCGTGCTCAACGAATTCGTCGCCTATATCGATCTCGGCAAGCAGGCGGCGGCGCTGTCGCCGCGCACGGTCGCGGTGGTCACCTTCGCGCTTTGCGGCTTCGCCAATTTCTCGTCCATCGCGATCCAGATGGCGGTGACTGGCGGGCTCGCGCCCAACCAGCGCCCGACCATCGCGCGCCTCGGCTTGCGTGCCCTCCTCGCCGGCAGCCTCGCCAATCTGATGAGCGCCGCGCTCGCCGGCCTGCTGATCGGCTGATGGACGGGAGCCACGCCAATACCGGCCCGGAGCATCGGCTGGAACGGCTGGTGTTCTTTTCCGACGCGGTGTTCGCCATCGCCATCACCCTGCTGGTGATCGAGATTCACGCGCCGCGCCTGCCGCTGCACGCCTCCACCAACGATTACTGGCGAGCGCTGCTCGAGCTGACGCCCGAATTCGGCGGCTTCCTGATCAGCTTCTTCGTCATCGGCGCCTTCTGGCGCGGCCATCACCGCCTGTTCGCGGTGGCGCATCGCTGGCACGAGCGGATCGGCATGCCCAACCTCCTGCTGCTCGGCACGGTCGCCGGACTGCCCTTCTTCACCGCGTTCATGAGCGGCAATGTCACCGGCCGGCTGCCCACCGTCCTGTATTGCGCGTGGCTGCTGCTCGCAGGCCTCGCCAACCTGTGGTTGCAGCGCGCGGTGATGGCGTCACCGGTGGTCGACGAGCATGTCGGCCCGGACCAGCTCGCCTTCCTGCACGAGCGCGGCGAGGCGGTGGCGCTCGGCGCAGCGACCGCGATGCTGTTCACCAGCCTGCTTCCGGTCCCGAACATGGGCCTGATCGCCCTGGCTACGATCACCCTGTGGCGGATCCTGCTCACCTGGATGCGCGGTCGGCGCCGGGGTGGCGCCTAAGCTATCGTCGTTGCGAGCATAGCGAAGCAATCCAGAGCGTAACGCGCGCGGCCCTGAGTTTGCCGCGTCCCTTCGCTCCTCGGAACGACGGCAGGCTAGAGCGGTTTCCGGCCAAGTTGCACCACCTCCGTTCGGCCTGAGCGCAGTCGAAGGCTATGCGCTTCGCCAGTGCTTCGACTTCGCTCAGCACGAACGGGGCAGGCAGATCGAAAAGCGCTCTACCCCTTCATGCGGGCGTTGCACTGGCTCCAGTATTTGGGCCAGGTCTGCCCCGCCGCCAGCTTGTGCGCGGCCTTGTCGGCCTGCCACTGCTTGGCGCACGCCTGCTGGCGCGAGCGCATCGCGAGTTGCGCGGGGCTGGCGGTCGTCCTGGTCGTCGTCGTCTTCGTGGTGGTGCTGGAAACGGTCTTCATGCTCGCGCGGCACTGGCTGAGGAACTGGTTCCACGTCTGCCCGGGCGGTAGCGTCTTCGCCGTCTTGGCCGCCTGATACTTCGCGCCGCACACCTTCATGGCGTTATCGCCCGCCGCGACCGCCGGCGTCGCCAGCCCGATGCCCAGCGCCACGCCGACCAGCGCCCTTGCCTGCTTCATCGCGACCTCTCCCTCTGCTTCGCCCGAAAGACTGCCCCGGTCCCGCCCGAGGCGCCGGTGACAAGCGCTTCATGCGTCACCGCGTCGGCACCGGCTCCGCCCCCGAATAATCGTAGAAGCCGCGCTTGGTCTTGCGCCCGTACCAGCCCGCCTCGACATATTTCACCAGCAGCGGCGCCGGCCGGAACTTGGGGTCGCCCGTACCCTCGAACAGCACCCGCGTGATCTCCAGGCAGGTGTCGAGCCCGATGAAATCGGCGAGCGTCAGCGGCCCCATCGGATGGTTGAGCCCCAACTGGCACGCCGCGTCGATGTCGGGAATCGTCGCCACCCCCTCGCCCAGCGCGAAGCACGCCTCGTTGAGCATCGGCATCAGCACGCGGTTGACGATGAAGCCCGGCGCGTCGTTGGCGCGCACCACCCGCTTGCCGAGCGACTGCGCATAGGCCTCCACCTTCGTCACCGTCTCGTCCGATGTCGCGAGCCCGCGGATCAGCTCGATCAGCCCCATCACCGGCACCGGGTTGAAGAAGTGCACGCCGACGAACCGAGCCGGATCGGGCGCCGCCTGCGCCAGCCGCGTGATCGGGATTGATGAGGTGTTCGACGCGAGCACCGCGTCAGGGGCGAGCACCTTGCCGACATCGCCGAAGATCGCGCGCTTGATAGCCTCGCGCTCCGTCGCCGCCTCGATCACCAGCGCGGCGGCGCCCATGCCCGACACGTCCGCCACCGGCTCGATTCTACCCAGCGCCGCGTCGCGGGCTTCGGCGGTGATCTTTTCCTTGTCGACTTGCCGGGCGAGCTGCCGGGCGATGCCGGTCTTGCCCACCTCTGCACGCTCGAGGGAAACGTCGGCGAGCAGCACGCGATAGCCGGCCTCGGCCGACACCTGCGCGATGCCTGCGCCCATCTGCCCTGCCCCGATCACGCCCACCGTCTGCATATCGCTCTCCTTTTGAAGAGCGTGCTTAGCCGGACCGGCCAGCCGTCGCTAGGCAGCGCGGCGGGGCAGGCATTCGACGCCGCTCAGGCGGCGGCGGGCAGCCCGCCGGCGCTGCGCTTGCGCTGGCGAAGCGCGCCGCCGACCAGCCCGAAGCCCAGCATCATCAGGCCCCAGCTCGCCGGCTCCGGCACCGCCGCGACTGGCGCCACCGTGTAGCTGACGCTGTAGTCGAACTGGCGGATGTTGAACTGGTAGAGCCCGGCGGTGCTGCTGGTGTTCACGCCCTCATAGCCGGAATAGGAGAGGCTGCCGGTTCCCAGCGTGGTCTGCGGCGTCAGCGGCAGGACGGACGCGCCGCCCGTGCCGTACCGAATGTCGCCGACGCTGGTCAGACCGCTCGCCGCGGAGACCAGATTGACCGGATTGGCGTCGGCGTTGAACGCGCCGAGGTCCAGCTCCAGCGCGTTGATCAGGGTTCCGCTGATGGTGGTGCCGCTCAGGAAGTTGGTCGGCGTGCTGACGCTGAACAGGTCGGTGATCACGTTGCCGGCGCGGCTTTCCGAGGATGTGATCGTGATGTTCTGCCCCGCATAGCCGGCCGCTGCAAAGGTCTGCGACGTGCCGAACACCGTGGTCAGCGGGCCGAACAGGTAATAGCCGTCACCGCTGGCGGTGTTGTAGCCGGCCAGCGCCAGGCTGACCGTATCCCCGGCCGCGACCTGCGCCAAGGCGGGAGCGGCTGCCAACAGCGGTACCGCTGCCAGGCAGGCGGCCAGAACCAGGCGATGCAGTCGAGCCGGACGTGCCATGATATTTCCCCCTTTTTGGCCGGACGGCCGATCATTCCCGTTAATGAAACATTAATCGCATCGTGAGTCAAATTTCGCATGGAAAGTTTCACGCGGGCGTCGGACGGCTGCACGAGCAACTCCTCGACCTAGAGCATCCCGCCCGCAGAGACGTTGTTGCGTTTGGCGCGGAGAGGCATAAGCTCACCCGCGCCGTTCGGGAGATATGACATGCGCCTGTGCCATTCGTTGATCGTCGTCGCTGCCCTTGCCGTTGCCGCCACAAGCCCGGCTGGAGCGCAGCAAAGCGTCGGCATGCCTTATGCCGGGATGACCCCGCCGCCGCCGGCGATGCTCTACGACCGCAACGACGCGCAGGCGAACCAGCAGGAATATCTGGCCGCTCTCACCTCGCTGCGGCGCCAGATGATCGCGGCGGAGAAGAAGGCAGGCGGCAGCCTCACCCCTGGCCAAGTGTCGCATTTCCAGGACCGGCTTGACCAGGTGAACCAATATTACGGCGTGCCGCGCCAGCGGAGCCGATCCGCCAGCTGACCGGCTGGCCCGCGGGTTCTTGCCGTCGCCCGGGCGCTATGGAGCCGCCCGCTCCGGCTGCGCCTCGGCGAGATGGACCGCGAACAGGTCGTCGGGATCGGTCCACTCCGCCAGCGGCTCCCAGCCGCCGGCGCGCAGCAGCATGCGGGCATCGCGCGCCGCATATTTGTGGCTGTTCTCCGTATGGATCGTCTCGCCCGCCGCCATCGCGAAACGCCGGCCGTCGACGCTGAACGCCACGTCGCGCACCGCCTCCAGGTGCATTTCGATCCGCGCGGCCCCGTCGTTCCACCGCGCCCGGTGGCGGAAGGCGTCCACAGGGATCGTCCCGTCCAGCTCGCGATTGATCCGCTCGAGAAGGTTGAGGTTGAACCCCGCCGTCACCCCGGCGGCGTCGTCGTAGGCGGCGACCAGCGTCTCGACCGGCTTGATCCGGTCCATCCCGATCAGCAACATCGCGCCGTCCCCGAGCGACGCGCGCATCGAGCGCAGCACGTCCACCGCCTGATGCGGCACCATGTTGCCGATCGTGGAACCGGGAAAGAAGCCGAGCTTGGCTGCGTCCGCGATGTCTGCGGGCAAGCTAAGGGGCCGGGTGAAGTCCGCCTCCACGGGCAGCACCGGCAGCCCGGGGAACGCCGCCGCGATCGCATCCGCCGACTCGCGCAGGAAATCGCCCGAGATGTCGATCGGCACATAGGCGCACGGCGACACCGCCCCGAGCAGGATCGGTGTCTTCGCGGACGAGCCCGAGCCGAACTCCACCACCGCGCGTCCGCCGCCGGCGATGGCGGCGGTCTCTGGGCAGGCCAGCGCGAGGATCGCGGCCTCCGTGCGCGTGGGATAATATTCCGGCAGCTGCGTGATCGCCTCGAACAGCTCGGAGCCGCGCCGGTCGTAGAACCACCGCGCCGGGATCGCGCGTGGCCGTGCCTCCAGCCCGGCGAGCACGTCAGCGCGGAACGCCGGGTCGGTCGGCTGCTCGCTGCCCGCTTCGCCGGCCATCACAGGTCGCGCGCCAGCCGCACGCCGGTGAATTGCCAGCGCTGGTGCGGATAGAAGAAGTTGCGGTAGCTCGCGCGCAAATGGCCGCGCGGCGTCGCGCAACTGCCGCCGCGCAGCACGAACTGGCCGCTCATGAACTTGCCGTTGTACTCGCCCACCGCGCCGTCGGCCGCCTGGAATCCGGGATAGGGGCGAAAGGCGCTGCCGGTCCATTCCCAGACGTCACCGAACAGAGCGGGGCCGCCCGCTGCCGGTCGCGGCTCGACCGGGCCGGCCGCGTCGGTCTGGTTGCCGCCGGAGGGATCATGGCCCGCGGCGGCGGCTTCCCACTCGAACTCGGTCGGCAGCCGCGCGCCCGCCCAGCTCGCATAGGCGTCCGCCTCGTAGAAGCTGACGTGCGTCACCGGTGCGGCCGGGTCGATCGCGCGGCGTCCGTCGAGCCCGAAGCGCGTCCACACGCCGTCGCGCTGCTCCCAATAGAGCGGCGCCTCCACGCCCTCCGCCTGGACCCATGCCCAGCCATCGGCGAGCCAGTGACGCGGCTCGCGATAGCCGCCGTCCGCGATGAACGCCGCCCATTCGCCGTTGGTGACGGTGCGATCCGCCAGTGCGTGCGGCTGGAGCAGCACCCGGTGGCGCGGCCCCTCGCAATCGAAAGCGAACGCCGTGCCGGCGTGGCCGGCCTCCGCCACTCCCCCGCCATGCTCGATCCAGCCGACCGGCCCCGGCATCGCTACCGGAACCTTGCGCGCGGCCGGCCACAGCGCCGGCTCCAGCGGGTTCTCGCTCAGGAGGTGCAGCACGTCGGTGACCAGCAGCTCCTGATGCTGCTGCTCATGCTGACAGCCGAGTTCCACCAGCGCCAGCACATCGCCGCCCAGCGCCGGCAGCGCCGCCGCCATCGCGGCGTCGACATGCGCGCGATACGCCAGCACCTCCGCCAGCGTCGGTCGCGTCAGCATCCCCCGGCGGCCGCGCGCGTGCCGCCGCCCTTCCGCCTCGTAATAGCTGTTGAACAGGAACGGCCAGCGCGCGTCGTGGAGGCGATAGCCGGGCACGTGGTCGCGCAGCACGAACGTCTCGAAGAACCATGTCGTGTGCGCCAGGTGCCACTTCGCCGGCGAGGCGTCGGGCATCGACTGCACCGTCGCGTCGGCATCCGACAGCGGCGCGGCAAGCGCGACGCTGAGCGCTCGCACCGCGGCGAAGCGACTGCCGAGCGGGTCGGCTGGGGCAAGCGCAGTGATCGGCATGGCTGGTCTTCCGTTCCTTACCGCCCCGCAACGCCGCTGATGTAGGTTAACGCGACGCTCCCGGCACCCACAAAACGTCCGCCGCGCCATTTTCGTTGGCCGCGCGCGCCGCGACGAACAACAGGTCGCTCAGCCGGTTGAGATATGCCAGCGCCTGCGGGTTGGCCGCCGCACCCATCGCCGCCGCCGAGCGCTCCGCCCGCCGCGTCACGGCCCGCGCGACGTGCAGCGCCGCCGCGCCCGCGCTGCCTCCGGGCAGCACGAAGCTGGTCAGCGGCGCGATACCCGCGTTGAGCGCATCGATCTCGCGCTCCAGCCGCTCCACCTGCGCGGGCACGATCCGCAGCACCATCTCGGACGGCGCGAAATCTTCGCCCGGCGTCGCCAGGTCGGCACCGAGATCGAACAGGTCGTTCTGCACCCGCGTCAGCAGCGCCGTCAGCGGCCCGCCGCCGAGCGCGACCGCCGCGACGCCGATCGCGCTGTTGGCCTCATCGACGTCGCCGATCGCCGCCATCCGCGCATCCGTCTTGGCGATGCGGCTGCCGTCGACCAGCCCGGTGGTGCCGTCGTCGCCGGTGCGCGTGTAGATCCTGTTGAGCTTGACCATCTTAGTTGGCGGCTCCGGCCCGCTCCCCCACCCGGCCACCCCCAGAGTAGCCCGGCTGGGTGGCCGGGTGGGGCAGCGGGCAGGCACCGCATGCGCGCGAGCGCATCAATTACGTGCGCCCGCCGACGAACAGGATCAGCACCACGATCAGGATCGCCAGCGCCTGAAAGAAGATGCGCATCTGCATCATCCGGTTCGATTTCAGCGCCATCGGGCTCGGCCCGTCGCCGCCCTTCACCTGCGCGGTCGACTCCTGGAGGAAGGTGACGATGCCGCGCACCAGCGCCACCACCGTGGCGATCATGGCAGCGACCAGCAGCAGCGAGAGGAACGTGTTCATGGCCTCTATTTAGGCCTTTCCGGCCGCAAAACCAATGGGCAGCCGCCCGCGGCGCAACGCCTCCGCAAGCGCGCGACCGTCCTCGCCCGCCAGCCGCAGCGCCTCCAGCGTCGGCGCGCCGTGGCGCTTGGCGAGCCGGTTGCCCGCCGCGTCGGTCAGCAGCGGGTGATGGTGATAGGCCGGCGTCGGCAGGCCGAGCAGCGCCTGGAGCAGCCGGTGGACATGCGTCGCCGCGAACAGGTCCACGCCGCGCACCACGTCGGTGACGCCCTGCGCCGCATCATCGACGGTGACTGCCAAGTGGTAGCTCGCCGGCGCGTCCTTGCGTGCCACGATCACGTCGCCTTGAGGAGCGGGATCGGCGACCACCGTGCCCGCCAGTTCGTCCTTCCACGCGAGCGACCCCGCCGCCGCCACGGCCTTGGCCATGTCGAGCCGCCAGCAATGCGCCTCGCCCGCGCGCTCGTGCGACGGCAGCACCCGGCAGGTGCCCGGGTACACCGCCTCCGGCCCATGCGGCGCCGACAGGCTCGCCGCCGCAATCTCCGCGCGCGTGCAGAAGCAACGATACACCAGCCCCTGCGCCTTCAGCCGCTCCAGCGCCTCGGCATAGAGCGCCAGCCGCTCGGACTGGAACACCACCGGCCCGTCCCAACTCACGCCTAGCCACGCGAGGTCGGCCGTTATCGCCGCGACATGCTCGGGCCGGCTGCGGGTGCCGTCGATGTCCTCGATCCGCAGCAGGAACCGCCCGCCGCGCGTCCGTGCGAAGTCGTGCGCGCGGATCGCCGAAAACGCATGCCCCAGGTGCAGCCGCCCCGTCGGGCTCGGCGCGAACCGGCTGACGACCACGCCCGAACCCTGACCGCGTCCTTGACCATCAATCGGCGGCTGTGCTGTCATACGGTCGTCATGCCGGCCGGCCACAGCCGGGCCGCGTAGTTTGGGAGGCCTCGTGTTTCATCCCGATCTGATCCGTCACCCCGACAGTTGCCCGACGCTCGTCCTCAACGCCGACTATACGCCGCTGTCCTACTACCCCTTGAGCCTCTGGCCCTGGCAGACCGCGGTCAAGGCGGTGTTCCTCGATCGCGTCGACATCGTCGCCCATTACGAGCGCGAGGTGAGGAGCGCGAGCGTGTCGCTCAAGCTGCCCTCGGTGATCGCGCTCAAGCAGTTCGTGAAGCCGTCCGCCTTTCCCGCCTTCACCCGCTTCAACCTGTTCCTGCGCGATCGCTTCGCTTGCCAATATTGCGGCCACACCCGCGACCTGACGTTCGACCATGTCGTGCCGCGCGCGCAGGGCGGGCGCACCACCTGGGAGAATGTCGTCACCGCCTGCGCGCCGTGCAACCTCAAGAAAGGCGGCCGCACCCCCCGCCAGGCGCACATGCCGCTCCACATCGAGCCGATCCGCCCGACCAGCTGGCACCTGCAGGAGCATGGCCGCAGCTTCCCCCCCAATTATCTTCATGCAACCTGGCGCGACTGGCTTTATTGGGACATCGAACTCGAAGCCTGACCGGGCGGCCGAACAAGGAAAGCATCGACATGAAGCGCGCAGCAGCCGCGATGGCCCTTCTGGCGCTGCCTCTCGGCGCCTGCCACAGCAAGGAAAAGGCGCAGGCGCAGGCCGATGCCAAGGCGGCGGGCTTCGTGCCGCCGTCGGTGCTGTCGCGGCTCGACTATGGCAGCATCGTCGAGCGCCGCTTCCGCACGCTCGACCGCAACGCCGACGGCAAGATCGACGCCACCGAACTGCCCAAGAGCGACAGCCGCCTGATGGCGCTCGACCTCGACAAGGACGGCTCGGTCAGCGCGACCGAGTGGAGCGAGGGGATGATCAGCCGCTTCGACAAGATCGACGCCAACCGCGACGGCACCGTCACCAGCGACGAACGCCAGGCCGCGCAGGGCCGGCCGTAGGAGCGGCTCACTTACATCATTCCGTTCGTGTGAGCTTGTCGAAGCACCGTTCTTGTTCGCGGGGAAGGGAGGCCACTCGACGATGAGCGAAGGGGAGTGCCGAAGCTCTCCCGGTTGACCGCGCCCCTGCCGCGCTGCAGCGTAGCGGCCATGGCCAGCCTTCCCCCCATCACCAACAACCCCGACGTGCGCTACCTCGGCGCGCTGCTTGGGCACGTCATCCGCGCCTATGGCGGCGACCGCCTGTTCGAGGCGACCGAGACGATCCGCCGCGCCTCCGTGGAGCGCCACCGCGCCGGTGAAGCGGGCGCGGCGAACCTCGGCATCGATCTGCTCGATCTCGACGAGACGCTCGACTTCGTGCGCGGCTTCATGCTGTTCTCGATGCTCGCCAACCTTGCCGAGGATCGCCAGGGCATCGCCGCCGAGCCGGGCGCCGACGTCGCGTCCGCGCTCGCACGGCTCGAGGAGCAGGGCGTCGGCCGTGACGCGGTGATGGCCCTCCTCGATCACGCACTGATCGCCCCCGTGCTCACCGCCCACCCCACCGAGGTGCGGCGCAAGAGCATGATCGACCACCGCAACAGCATCGCCCAGCTCATGGGCCTGCGCGACGCCGGCCGCACCGAAACGCCCGACGGCGACGATGTCGAGGCGGCGATCGTCCGCCAGATCGCGCTCCTGTGGCAGACCCGCGTGCTCCGCCGCGAGCGGCTCTACGTCACCGACGAGGTCGAGACCGCCCTCTCCTACCTGCGCGACGTCTTCCTCCCCGCCCTCCCCGCGCTCTACCAGCGCTGGGACCGCGCCCTCGGGGAACGGGTGCCGAGCTTCCTCAAGCCCGGCAACTGGATCGGCGGCGACCGCGACGGCAATCCCTTCGTCACCGCCGACAGCCAGCGCGTCGCGCTCGCCAGGGCGAGCGAGGCGGCGCTCGGCTTCTACCTCGACGCACTCCATGCCATCGGCGGCGAACTGTCGATCTCCACCCAGCATGCCGCCGTCGATCCGGCCGTCCTCGCCCTGGCCGAAGCGTCGGGCGACAATGCGACAAGCCGCCGCGACGAACCATACCGCCGCGCCATCTCGGGCATCTATGCCCGCCTCGCCGCCACCTATCGCCAGCTGATCGACAAGGCCCCGCCCCGCCCCGGCGCGCTCACCGGCGAGCCCTATCCGGACCCGGCCGCGCTGCGCACCGACCTGGTCGCCATCGCGCGCGCGCTCGCGGCGGGCGGTGGCGGAGCGCTCGCCTCGGGCGGCGCGCTCGGCCGCCTGATCCGGGCGGTCGAGACCTTCGGCTTTCACCTCGCCACGCTCGACCTGCGCCAGAACAGCGCCGTCCACGAACGCACCGTCGCCGAGCTCTTGAAGGTCGCCGGCGTCGAGCCCGATTACGCCAGCCTGGACGAGCCTGCCCGCGTCGCCCTGCTGCGCCGCGAACTCGCCAACGCCCGCCCGCTGACCAGCCGCTTCGCCGAATATTCCGACGAGACGCGCGGCGAACTCGCGATCTTCCACGCCGCCGCCGACGCGCATGCTACCTACGGCGCGGCCGCCATCGTCCAGTCGATCGTCTCGATGTGCAAGTCGGTGTCCGATCTGCTCGAGGTCAACCTCCTCCTCAAGGAAGTCGGCCTCTACCGCCCCGGCAATCCCCCGACCGCCGCGATCATGGCCGTGCCCCTGTTTGAGACGATCGAGGATCTCGAAGCCGCGCCCGCGATCATGGCGGACTGGTTCGCCCTCCCCGAGATCGCGGCCATCGCGCGGGCACGCGGTTATCAGGAAGTGATGATCGGCTATTCCGACAGCAACAAGGATGGCGGCTACCTCACCTCCACCTGGCAGCTGTCGAAAGCTTCCACCGCATTGAAGCCCGTATTCGAAGCCGCCGGCGTGCGCATGCAGCTCTTCCACGGCCGCGGCGGCGCGGTCGGGCGTGGCGGCGGCTCCGCGTTCGCCGCGATCCGCGCGCAGCCGGCCGGCACGGTGCAGGGCCGCATCCGCATCACCGAACAGGGCGAGGTGATCGCCGGCAAATACGGCACCCGCGACAGCGCCATGACCAACCTGGAGGCGATGGCGTCGGCGACCCTCCTCGCCTCTCTCGAGCCCGAGCGCCTCTCCAATGCCGAGAACGCAACCTTCGCCGCCGCGATGGACGCGCTCTCGGGCACCGCCTTCCACGCCTATCGCGACCTCGTCTACGGCACGACCGGGGAAGGCGACCGCGGCTTCCGCACCTTCTTCCGCCAGATGACGCCGCTGACCGAGATCGCGGGCCTCAAGATCGGCAGCCGCCCCGCCAGCCGCACCAAGAGCGACCGGATCGAGGACCTGCGCGCCATCCCCTGGGTGTTCTCCTGGGCACAGGCGCGGGTGATGCTGCCCGGCTGGTACGGCGTCGGCCAGGCGATCGCCGCCCATCCCGATCACGCGCTGCTCGCCGACATGGCGCAAGGGTGGCCGCTGTTCGCCGCGACGCTCGCCAACATGGAGATGGTGCTGGCGAAGTCCGACATGGGCCTTGCCGAACGCTACGCCGCCTTGGTCGAGGACGCGGGGCTACGCACCCGGATCTTCACTCGCATCCGCGACGGCTGGCAGGCGACGCACGACGGCCTCCTCCGGATCACCGGCCAGTCGCGCCTGCTGGAGAAGCACCCCGCGCTCGACGCGTCGATCCGCCTGCGCCTCCCTTACATCGAGCCGCTCAACCTCCTCCAGATCGAGCTGGTCAAACGCCACCGCGCCGGCGAGGACGATCCCCGCATCGGCGAAGGCATCCTCCTATCGATCAACGCCATCGCGACAGCGCTGAGGAATTCCGGGTAACTCGCGATGATGTTGAAGGACGGCTAACGCCCAATTGCAGACATTCGCGCATGCGCACGAGAACTTGGCAGTGCTTCACTAGAAATCGAGGGCTAGGTCCCTCGCCCCCCCCCGGCAAGGGGGCACCGAGAACCGACCTTGCGGTCTGCGGTCCTCCCATCCAACCTGAGCGAACGAGCTTAGGCGAAACTGACAGTCGCCCGCACCTTTCCCCTGCGTCGGATCGCTCCACCAGCTATCGTCAAGCCCAGGATCATCATCCCCCAAGTCACCGGTTCGGGTACCGATGCCGAAACCTGGATGGGTTTGACGACAGCATTGAACGTGGTGAAGGGCGTGGCATAGTCAACTGAGGTGAAGCTCAGCATCGCGCTCGTTGCGCCAACGGCGCTGGCGTCGAACGTGAAGTAGAAATCATCCGTGCCGTTCACCAGCGTATTGCCACCGTTCAGAGCTCCGCCGACGCCCAAGCGGGGGAAGCTCGACATGCCGTCGGCCGGAAAGTAGCCAAAGATCGGCGCTGCGGCAAAGGGCCCCACATTCTCGATGCCGTTGCTGATTGAACTGAAGCTGACCGGATCGCCCTGAAACCCGCTCACCGCATCGTCATACGTCAACCGGAACGTTGCGCTCAGGGCGTTGATTGGAGATGCATCGCCGTTAAAGTTTTGAAAGTTATTGGCAGTCAGCGAGAAATCGCGTGTCACCACCTCGGCACTGGCTTGGCCCGCCGTGACAAGTCCAATGATCATCAGTGCCGCGTAGCGCATGTGTTCCCCCCAAGTGCTTATTTCGAAATTGCTAAGGCAGCGATGGGGTATCGACAAGTAGAACCTTCGGGAAACTTACCCACTGCCCTGCGCAAGCGGGACGCTGTGCGTGGTGAGTGCCAGAACGCAATCGGACCAATGCACTGGCTGGTGAGCGGGAAGCCGGGCCCATTCAGATGTCCGCTACCGCCCAATTGCAGACATTCAGGCGAGTGCGTCTTTGAGGATGCCAGCTGCCGTCTTCTTCATTGCTTCAGAAAGACGTGGTTCCAAAAGTCACCTGCCCTGGCCCCCTCGACCGCGAATCGGGGCTTGAGATCGGGCCCGACGGCAAAGCCTATGATGGTGTCTGTCGTGTATCGAGATACATACAGCAGATAGACGCTCCCTGATCGACCTACCCTCGCTTCGTAGAAGCCTATTTCCTCCGCCCG
>Ga0210040_10000508_pt1 | contig 64741 bp, 63 predicted proteins | sample CryGeyCG12114_NA_FD_185462 | JGI IMG/M metagenome (GOLD analysis project Ga0210040, IMG submission 185462) | Groundwater microbial communities from aquifer - Crystal Geyser CG19_WC_8/21/14_NA (SPAdes) (version 2) | ecosystem: Environmental > Aquatic > Deep subsurface > Groundwater | place: USA...
GACCCCCGAGCCGACCGTCACGCCGCCCGCCGCACCGGCTGCAGCAGCTCGTCGAGGAGCTCGCCGCAGAGCTGGGCGAGGGGCCCGCGGGCGCGCAGCCCGGGCGGGTCGCCCCGCTCGAGCGAGACGTCCAGCCCCGGCTCGGGCCGCAGGTCGCCGACCAGGGGCAGTCCGAGCGCCCGGGCCACCTGCGCCCCGGTCAGCCCGGTCGGCGAGGGCCCGCGGGTGACGAGCCGCAGGTCGCGGCACAGCACGCCGACGGCGGCGGCGACGCGCGAGGCCGCAGCCGCGGCGCGCACCTCGTCCGGCACGACGAGCAGCACCGTCGTGGCCGCCGCCAGCACGACCCGGCTCGCCTCGTCGACCGTGCGCGGGAGGTCGACGACCACCAGGTCGTGCGACCGGCGGCCGGCCGCGAGCACCGACTCGACCGCCTCCGCGGGCACCGCCCGGGTGTCGCCGCGGTCCCACGACAGCACCGAGAGCCCGTGGCTGCGCGGCAGGGCGCCGGCCAGCACGGTCGCCGGCACACGACCGCGGGTCGCGGCGAAGTCCCGCCAGCGCACGCCGCCGTCCTCCTCCTCGCCGAAGACGAGGTCGATGCCCCCGCCGAGCGGGTCGCCGTCCACGAGCAGGACCGAGCTGCCGGACCGCGCCGCCGTCACGGCCAGCCCGCAGGCGAGCGTCGTCGCCCCCGCCCCGCCCCGGCCGCCCACCACGGCGACGAGCGCTCCCGCCGGACCGCCGCCCTCGGCCGCGTCGGCGAGGCGGTCGGACAGCCACCGCTCCGCGTCCGGCAGGAACGCGACGTGCTCGGCCCCGACGGCCACGGCGCGCTGCCAGATCGACGCGTCGTCGAGGTCGACCCCGACGAGGACGACGTCGGCACGTCGCGGCAGCCCGAGCCGGGTGCACTCCTGCGTGACGTCGTGACCGAGCAGCACCAGTGGAGCCGCCGACCAGGCCGGACGGGCCGCACCCGCGTCCGCAGCGACCTGCACCTGCGTGCCGGCGGTCGCCGCCAGCCGCAGCAGGTCGTCGAGCACGTCGGGGTCGGCGGTGACGACGAGCGGCCGCTCGGGCTGCGGCGGACGGACGATCGGGTGGACGGTGGGCACGCGGGCCTCCAGGCGGCGGCGCCGTCCGGCACGGCGCGGGAGGCGAGGGTCCGACGACCGGGCGCCCGTCGCCAGCGCCGTGCGGGCCGGTGTGGACGCAGCCCGGCGCGCTGTGGACCCGGGACGCAGACGACCCCCGCCGGGGGGGATGGCGGGGGTCGTCGCTCGCGGTCCTGCCCGGGAGGCGGACCAGTGCTCGGCCCACGGGCGCAGCCCCTGAGCGGCCGAGGACCTGCCCGGGCCACCCGGACGAGAAACCGGTCGGCCCAGCCACACCGCCCTATCCTCGGAGGCTGTGACCGCCCGCAGCGCCGCCGCGTTCTTCGACCTGGACAAGACGGTGATCGCCAAGAGCAGCACGCTGGCGTTCAGCAGGCCGTTCTACCGCGGCGGACTCGTCAACCGCCGCGCCGTCCTCAAGAGCTCGTTCGCGCAGTTCGTCTACCTGCTGCAGGGCGCCGACGCCGACTCGATGGACCGGATGCGCGACTACCTGCAGGCGCTGTGCGCCGGCTGGCCGGTCGACCAGGTCAACGCCATCGTCGCCGAGACGCTGCACGAGCTGATCGACCCCATGGTCTACGCCGAGGCGGTGGCGCTGTTCGACCGCCACCACGCCGACGGGCTGGACGTCGTCATCGTCAGCAGCAGCGGCGAGGAGGTCGTCGGTCCGATCGGCGACATGCTGGGCGTCGACCACGTCGTGGCCACCCGCATGGTCGCGGTGGACGGTCGCTACACCGGCGAGATCGCCTTCTACGCCTACGGCGAGGGCAAGGCGCAGGCCGTCCGCGAGCTCGCCGAGCAGCGCGGCTACGACCTGGCGCAGTGCTGGGCGTACAGCGACTCGTGGACCGACCGGCCGATGCTCGAGGCGGTCGGCAACCCGGTGGCGGTCAACCCCGACAAGCCGCTGCGCCGCCACGCCGCCGAGCAGGGCTGGCGCCTGCGCGACTTCCGCCGGCCGGTGCGCATGCGACGCACCCGGCTGCCGGCGCTGCCCCAGCCGCCCGGTCCGCCGGCGGCCTACGCGGGGGTGGCCGTGGCGGCAGGCGCAGCCGGGCTGGCCTGGTGGGCCGGCCGACGGCGGGTGTGACCCCGGTCACTCCGGACCCTTGCGCCCCGACGGCCGACGGCGTACAACGGACGCACGGACCACCGCTCGCGGGCGGACGACGCTCCCCCCGACGACGGTCCGTGCACGGCAGCCAGGCACCCACGTGCGACCAGCCGCGCGAGGCACGTCGCCGGACCCGTGAGGTCCTGCGACGGACGAGAGCACGCCTTGATCACCTGACGCCCGTGCATGGCGACGGCGGCCTCCCCCGTGGAGGCCGCCGTTCCCGTCGCCGGCCGCACACCTAGCGGCGGCGGATCGCCTCGCAGACCGCGAGGCCCTCGCGCGCGCCGAGCGCCACGGCGCGCGCGCAGTGCACCAGCCAGGTCGCGACGCCCTCCGGCCGGCCGGAGACGTACGCCCGCAGCGCGTCGGCGTACTCGCCGTGCCCGTGGCCGTCGCCGAGCTCGAGGTGGCCGACCTCCGGCGCCGACACCGCCTTGGGGTCCAGGCCGCGGTCGACGAGCACGAGCCGCGCGGCGGCCCGGGCGACGAGCCCGTCGGCGGTGCCGAACGCCCGCAGCGCCATGAGCTCGCCGTGCACCACGGCGGCGACGACGACGGCGGGGGCGGACGTGCCGGCCGTCAGCACCCGGGCGAGGCCGTCGAGCCGGGCGGCCACCTCGACCGGCTCCGGCGCCGGACCGAGGCCGACGGGGTCCTCGGGGACGAGGCCGGACGTGCGTGGGCGACCGAGCGCGTCGGGGTCGACGACCTGGTCGGCGGCGGCGAGCACGTGCAGGCGGGCCAGCGCCTGGCGCGGCGAGTGCCGCCACGGCACGAGCAGCTGGCCGAGGTCGGCGTGCAGGCGCACCGCCCCCTGCACGACCCGCGCCCCGCGCTCGTCCTTGCTGGGCAGCGTGACCGTGCCGCCGCCCATGAGCTGCCCGCGCAGGCGCTCGAGCTCGATGCCGGCGCCCTCGAGCTGCGCGGACGCGCGGGCGCCGCGCAGCGCCGACTCGGCCGTCACCTCGGCGGAGCCGCGGCGCAGGACCCGGTGGCCGAGCAGGGCGTCGATCGCCGCCCGCGCCTGTTCCACGGCGTCCTGCACCCCGGGCAGCGGCAGCAGCGCCGCGAGCGGGTCGTCGGGGATCCGCACGGTCGTCACCCGATCGAGGCTAGGCGCCCGGATCGGGCGGGCGAGGCCTATCGTCCGACCTCGTGGCGGACGGCGTGCTCGCACCTGCGGTCGTGGCGGCGGCCGTCGTGCTCGGCCTCGCCGTCATGGCCTGGGCGGCCCGCGGCCGGCGCGCGTTCGGCACCGTCGAGGAGCGCGCCACCTACGCGGCGCTGCACCAGGCGAGCCTGGCCGCCCCGGCGCTGCGCACCGGCCTGAACGCGCCGTCCGCGGCGACCAGCGCCCGTCACCTGCGCGCCCTGCTGGCGAGCCCCGCCGTGACGCTGACCGACACCGAGTCGCTGCTCGTCTGGGAGGGCGCCGGCGAGGTCCACGCCATCACCGCCCTGCGCCACGCGCGGTCGGCGCTGTCGTCCGGCCGTCCGTCGGTGACCGGCGACCTCGTCTGCGGCGACCCCGACTGCCCCGTGCGGGCCGGCGTCGTGGCCCCCCTGGTCCTCGACGAGCGGGTGGTGGGCACGGTCGGGGCGTACGGCCCGTCGGCCAGCGCGGGTCTGGTGTCGGCGGTGGGCGAGGTGGCCCGCTGGGTGTCGGGGCAGCTCGAGCTGGCCGAGCTCGACGAGTCGCGATCACGCCTCGCCGAGGCGCAGGTCAGGGCGCTGCGGGCGCAGATCAGCCCGCACTTCATCTTCAACGCGCTCACCGCGATCGCGTCCTTCGTCCGGACCGACCCCGAGCGGGCGCGCGAGCTGCTGCTCGACTTCGCCGACTTCACCCGCTACTCGAGCCGCACCCACGGGCAGTACACGACGCTCGCAGAGGAGCTGCGGTCGATCGACCGCTACCTGCTGCTGGAGAAGGCCCGGTTCGGCGACCGCCTGCAGGTGGTGCTGCGGGTGGCGCCGGAGGTGCTGCCGGTCGCGGTCCCCTACCTGTGCCTGCAGCCGCTGGTCGAGAACGCCGTGCAGCACGGTCTGGAGCGGGGCGGCGGCAGCGGCACGGTGACGGTCGTGGCGGAGGACGACGGCGGGCTGTGCCGCATCACCGTGGAGGACGACGGGGCGGGCAGCGACCCCGAGCGGGTGCGACAGGTCCTCGCCGGCACGGCCGAGGACGCCGCCGGCCACGCGTCGATCGGCCTGGCGAACGTCGACGCGCGCCTGCGGGCGGTCTACGGCGACGAGCACGGGCTGGTGGTGGAGACCGCGCTCGGCGCGGGGACGAAGGTGACGGTGCGCGTGCCCAAGTTCAGCGCCGGCGTCCGGGCCGCCTCGTGACCGGCCCGGACGGGACGACCGCGGGGCTGCGCGTCCTGGCGGTCGACGACGAGCCGCCGGCGCTCGACGAGCTGGCCTACCTGCTGCGCGCCGACGCGCGGGTGCAGCAGGTGCGCACGGCGGGCGACGCCGTGTCGGCGTTGAAGGCGCTGGAGCAGGTCCCGGTCGACGGCGTCTTCCTCGACATCCGGATGCCGGGCCTGTCCGGCCTGGAGCTCGCCGGGGTCCTCGGCCGCTTCGCCGTCCCGCCGCCGGTGGTGTTCGTGACCGCGCACGACGACGCGGCCGTCGAGGCGTTCTCGCTGCGCGCCGTGGACTACCTGCTCAAGCCGGTGCGCGCCGCCCGGCTGGCCGAGGCCGTCGGGCGGGTCGCGCAGACGTCCCGCGTCGAGCCGGCGTCGGCCGAGCCCGCCGACGCCGGGACCATCGCGGTCGAGCTCGGCGGTGTCACCCGCTTCCTGCAGGTCGGCGACGTCCGCCACGTCGAGGCGCAGGGCGACTACGCGCGCCTGCACACCGAGCGGGGCAGCCACCTCGTGCGGGTGCCCCTGGCGGCGCTCGAGGAGCGCTGGGCCGCCGCCGGCTTCGTCCGGGTGCACCGCTCCTACCTGGTCGCCGTCGGCTCCATCACCGAGCTGCGGGTCGAGCCCGGCGGCGGCCACTCGGTGCGCGTCGGCACCGGCCCCGGCGCCGTGCTGCTGCCGGTCAGCCGGCGCCTGGCCCGCGACCTCAAGGACCGGCTGGTCCACCGGGCCCGTCGGGAGGCCGAACGGTGAGGCAGCGGTGAGCCGGCCCGCCGGTGAGCCGCCGCGGCGCGTGGCGGTCACCAGCCCCCGCACCGCAGCCGTGCGGCGTCCGCCGGGCCGTGCGGCGCTGCGGGCGCTCGACGAGCAGGACCGGGTCGGTGAGCTGCTGGTCCGCTCGCTCGTGCGGGCGCAGCTGCTGCTCGCGCTGCGGCTGCTCACGGTGCTGGCGGTGCTGCTCGGCGGGCTGCCGCTGCTGTTCGCCGTCGTCCCGGCGACCCGCGACGTCGTCGTCGCCGGCCTGCCGGTGCCGTGGCTCGTGCTCGGCGTGCTCGTCTACCCGGCGCTGGTCGTGGGCGGCGCCGTCCACCTGCGGCTCGCGGAGCGGCACGAGCGCGACTTCGTCGAGCTGGTGGAGCGCTCGTGACCGGGGCCGGGTGACGGGGACGGGGCTCGCGCTCGCCGCGGTGGCGCTCGTCGTCGTCGCGACGATCGGCATCGGGGTCCACGGCCTGCGCCTCGCCCGCACGACCAGCGACTTCCTGGTGGCCTCGCGCACCGTCTCGCCGCTGTGGAACGCCTCCGCGATCGGCGGCGAGTACCTGTCCGCAGCGTCCTTCCTGGGCGTCGCCGGGCTGGTCATGGCGTACGGCGTCGACGCCCTCTGGTACCCCGTCGGCTTCGTCGCCGGGTACTTCGTCCTGCTGCTGTTCGTCGCCGCGCCGCTGCGCCGCTCCGGCGCCTACACCGTCCCCGACTTCGCCGAGGTGCGCCTCGGCTCGCCGCGCCTGCGGCGGCTGTGCGCCCTGGCGGTCGTCGCGATCGGCCTGCTCTACCTCGTGCCGCAGCTGCACGGCGCGGGCCTGGCGCTGCGGGAGACGACCGGTGCGCCGGTGCAGGTCGGTGCGGTGCTCGTCGCCGTCGTGGTGACGGTGAACGTGGCCGGCGGAGGCATGCGCAGCGCCACCTTCGTGCAGGCGTTCCAGTACTGGCTCAAGCTCACCGCCCTCGCGGTGCCGGTCGTGTTCCTGCTGCTGGCCTGGTCGGCCGACGGCCGGCCGCCGCTGGCCCCGACCACCTCGCCGGTGTTCGCCGAACGGACGTCGGTGCAGGTCGACGACGACGTGCGCTTCGGCGTCGAGACGCCGGTGGACGTCCTCGTCGACGGACGGCCGCGCACGCTCGCCGGCGCGCAGGACCTGCGCGCGGGCAGCACCGTCGTCTTCCCCGCCGGTGCTGCGGTCCCGCACGTCGAGGGCCTGGCCCCCGCGACGGGTGCGTCGTGGGCGCGCCCGCTGTCCGGCGCCGGCGGGGTCGAGCACCCGCTGTACGCGACGTACGCCCTCGTGCTCGCGACGTTCCTCGGGACGATGGGCCTGCCGCACGTGCTCGTGCGCTTCTACACCAACCCCGACGGCCGGGCCGCCCGGCGCACGACCCTCGGCGTCCTCGCCCTGCTCGGCGCGTTCTACCTGCTGCCGTCGCTGTACGGCGCGCTCGGCCGGCTGTACGTCCCCGAGCTGCTGCTCACCGGCCGCACGGACGCCGTCGTGCTCGCCCTGCCCGTCGCGGCGCTGTCCGGCCCGGCCGGGCAGCTGCTGCAGGCGCTGCTCGTCGCGGGCGCCTTCGCCGCGTTCCTGTCGACGTCGTCCGGGCTGCTCGTGACGACGTCGGGGGTCCTCGCCCAGGACCTGCTGCCGAGCGACCGGGCCGCGGGGCTCGGGCGCGGGTCGGTGCGGCGCTTCCAGCTCGCCGCGGCCGGCACCGGCGCCGCGGCCCTCGGGCTGTCGCTGCTGGCCGGGACGCTGCCGCTCACGCAGGTCGTCGGCCTGGCCTTCGCCGTCGCCGCCTCGACCTTCTGCCCACTGCTGGTGCTGGGCATCTGGTGGCGGGGGCTCACGGTGGCGGGCGCGACGGCCGGGCTGCTGGTCGGCGGCGGGCTCTCCGCCGCGGCGATCGGGCTGACGCTCGCCGGCGTCGCCGACGGCGGCTGGCCGGCGGCGCTGCTCGCGCAGCCGGGCGCCTGGACGGTGCCCGCCGCGTTCGCCGTCATGGTCGCGGGCTCGCTGCTCACCCGGCGGTCGGTCGCGGCCGACGTCGGCCGCACGATGCTGCTGCTGCACGCCCCCGAGGGCCTGGACCTGCCGGACAGCTCGACCGTTCGTCGCCCCTAGCGACCGCTCGACGCAGCCAGGCGGCAGTCAGGCGCTCGGCCCGGTGCGGCGCCTTGTGCGCGACGCCCCCTGCCCCGCAGCGTGACCGGCGTCACAGCCCCTGTCCGGGGCTGCGGCGGCGCGGGACGCCCGCGTCCGGAGGCCGACAGGAGGCGCAGTGAGCACTGCTGAGCACGACCGGGGGCGCGAGACGTACACCCGGGTCGAGGAGGGCTACGTCGCGATGCAGGAGAGCCCCGACTTCCAGGAGCTGCGCAGGCGCTACCGCGGCTGGGTGCTGCCCGTCGCGGCGGCCTCGCTGGTCTGGTACTTCGCCTACGTGCTGCTCACGACCTACGCACCCGGCTTCATGTCGCAGAAGCTGGTGGGCAACGTCAACGTCGGCCTCGTCGCCGGGCTCCTCCAGTTCGTCACGACCTTCCTCGTGACCGCCCTGTACATCCGCCACGCCGACACGGTCCTCGACCCGGTGTCGGCCCGCCTGCGCGAGCAGTTCGAGGGAGACCACCGATGAGCGTCCTGGCACAGGAGAGCACTGCGGTCGGCAGCCCCACCCTCAACATCGCGATCTTCCTGGCGTTCGTCGCCGTGACGATGACGCTGGTCCTGCGCGCCGGCCGGACCAACAAGAGCGCCGCCGACATGTACACCGGCGGCGCGGCCTTCTCCGGCCGGCAGAACGGCGTCGCGATCTCCGGCGACTACCTGTCGGCCGCGTCGTTCCTCGGCATCGCCGGCGCCATCGCGCTCACCGGCTACGACGGCTTCCTCTACAGCATCGGCTTCCTGGTCGCGTGGCTCATCGCCCTGCTGCTCGTCGCCGAGCTGCTGCGCAACACCGGCCGGTTCACCATGGCCGACGTGCTGGCGTTCCGGATGCGCGAGCGGCCGGTGCGCATGGCGGCGGCGACCTCGACGCTGGTCGTCTCGTTCTTCTACCTGCTGGCCCAGATGGCCGGCGCGGGCGGTCTGGTCGCGCTGCTGCTGAACATCCAGGACCGGGGCGGCCAGAGCCTCATCATCGCCCTCGTCGGCGTCCTGATGATCGTCTACGTGCTCGTCGGCGGCATGAAGGGCACGACCTACGTCCAGATCATCAAGGCGGTGCTGCTCATCTCCGGCGCGGCGCTCATGTCGTTCTGGGTGCTCACGCGGTTCGGCTTCAACTTCTCCGAGATGCTCGGCCAGGGCGCGGCGGCAGGCGCCTCGCTCGACCCCGGTGCGGCGTACGGCGCGAACGGCACGTCGAAGCTGAACTTCATCTCGCTGGCGCTGGCCCTCGTGCTCGGCACGGCCGGCCTGCCGCACATCCTGATGCGCTTCTACACGGTGCCGACGGCCAAGGAGGCCCGCCGCTCGGTCGTCTGGGCGATCTGGCTGATCGGCCTGTTCTACCTGTTCACCCTGACCCTCGGCTACGGCGCCGCCGCGCTCGTCGGGCCCGAGCGCATCGCCGCAGCCCCCGGTGCGGCCAACTCCGCTGCGCCGCTGCTGGCGTACGAGCTGGGCGGGACGCTGCTGCTGGGCATCATCTCGGCGGTCGCCTTCGCGACGATCCTCGCGGTCGTCGCCGGCCTCACCATCACCGCGTCGGCGTCGTTCGCCCACGACATCTACGCCCAGGTGCTCAAGCGCGGCAACCCCGCCCCCGGCGCCGAGGTGCGGGTCGCCCGCATCGCGGCCCTGGTCGTCGGCGCCGTCGCGATCCTCGGCGGCATCGCCGCCAACGGGCAGAACATCGCCTTCCTCGTGGCGCTCGCCTTCGCCGTCGCGGCGTCGGCGAACCTGCCGACGATCCTGTACTCGCTGTTCTGGAAGCGCTTCAACACCCGCGGCTGCCTGTGGAGCATCTACGGCGGCCTGGCCATCACGCTGGTGCTGATCATCTTCTCGCCGGCCGTGTCGGGCCTGCCCACCTCGATGTTCAAGGGCGCCGACTTCTCCTGGTTCCCGCTCGCCAACCCGGGTCTGGTGTCGATCCCGGCGTCCTTCCTGCTGGGCTACCTCGGCACGGTCACCAGCAAGGAGTACAACGCGGCGAAGTACGCCGAGATGGAGGTCCGCTCCCTCACCGGCGCCGGCTCCAGCCGCGAGGTCACGCACCACTAGGCAGGTCCGCTCGGACGACGGGCCGTCACCCTGCGGGGTGGCGGCCCGTCGTCCGTGCGTCGGGCCTGCTCAGGACGCTCGCACGCGGACCGTTCACAGGGCGTCCAGCAGCTCGGGCAGCGCCTGGGGCCCGCGCCGCCCGAGCCGGTGGCCGGCGAGCAAGAACCAGCCGCCGGCCCTGGCCCAGTCCTCCTGCATCGCCGGCAGTCCCTTGCGGGCCAGGACCAGCGCGCCGGCGACGGCCCGGTCGAGGTCCGCCGACCCCGGCGCTCCCTGCTCGCGGTCGACCAGGCCGATGCCGGCGCCGATCCGCGCGGCGACGGTGAACGTCCTGGCGAGGTGGGGCTGGTCCTGCGGCTCGGCGGTCACCCCCATCCGCGGCAGGGCCGCCTCCACGAGGCGGTCGGCGACGGCGTGGGCCTCGGGCTCGTACGCCCGCCGCGTGCCGAGCTCGAGGTAGGCGGCGGCGTCGAAGGACGGCCGTCCGGCGTCCGGCCAGCCGGAGCCGTCGGGGCGGGGCAGCTCGAGGCGGAGGGCCGGGCGGCTCCTGCGCGCGAACAGCGGCACGGCGCACCACCTCCGTCGCCGGACAGGGTAGACCGCCCGTCCGACCGGATCGACCGCTGAGCGGGCTCGCACCGGGGGCCGGGCTTGTGAGCGGGGTCACGGTAGGACAACGTGGCATCCCCCGACCCTCTGGAGGAGCGCCACCGTGACGCAGCAGACCGGCCTCGAGGCCCTGTCGACCGAGAGCCGCCGCTTCGAGCCGCCGGCCGAGCTGGCGGCCTCCGCCAACGTCACCGCCGAGGCGTACGAGCGGGCGCAGTCGGACCGGCTGGGCTTCTGGGCCGAGCAGGCCGGCCGCCTGCAGTGGGAGACGCCCTGGGACGAGGTCGTCGACTGGCAGCCGCCGTTCGCGAAGTGGTTCGTCGGCGGCACGCTCAACGTCGCCGTCAACTGCGTGGACCGCCACGTCGACGCCGGGAACGGCGACCGGATCGCGCTGCACTGGGTGGGTGAGCCGGAGGACGACACCCGCGACCTCACCTACACCGAGCTCAAGCGCCAGGTGTGCAGAGCGGCCAACGCGCTCGAGCAGCTCGGCGTGACGGCCGGCGACCGGGTCTGCATCTACCTGCCGATGGTGCCCGAGGCGGTCATCTCGATGCTGGCCTGCGCCCGCATCGGCGCCGCCCACACGGTCGTCTTCGGCGGCTTCTCCGCGCAGGCACTGGTCGACCGGATCACCGCCGCCGAGGCCAAGGTCGTCATCACCGCCGACGGCGGCTACCGCCGCGGCGCCCCGAGCGCGCTCAAGCCGGCCGTCGACGAGGCGCTCGAGCGGTGCCCGTCGGTGACGAACGTCGTCGTCGTCAAGCGCACGAAGCAGGACGTCGACTGGGTCGAGGGCCGTGACCTGTGGTGGAACGACGTCGTCGACGGCGCTCCCGAGGAGCACGAGGCGCAGGCCTTCGACGCCGAGCAGCCGCTGTTCCTGCTGTACACCTCCGGCTCGACCGGCAAGCCCAAGGGCATCCTGCACACCTCCGGCGGCTACCTCACCCAGGCCGCGTGGACCCACTGGGCGGTGTTCGACCTCAAGCCCGAGACCGACGTCTACTGGTGCACCGCCGACGTCGGCTGGGTGACCGGCCACAGCTACCTGACCTACGGCCCGCTCGCCAACGGCGCGACGCAGGTGATGTACGAGGGCACGCCCGACGCCGGCGGCCGCGACCGGTGGTGGTCGATCGTCGAGCGGTACGGCGTGACGATCCTCTACACCGCGCCGACGGCCATCCGGACCTTCATGAAGTGGGGCGAGGAGCTCCCCGGGCAGCACGACCTGTCGTCGCTGCGCGTCCTCGGATCGGTCGGTGAGCCCATCAACCCCGAGGCGTGGATGTGGTACCGCCGGGTCATCGGCGGCGACCGCTGCCCGATCGTCGACACCTGGTGGCAGACCGAGACCGGCGCGATCATGGTCAGCCCGCTGCCGGGGGTCACCTCCACCAAGCCTGGCTCGGCGATGGGACCCCTGCCCGGGATCGCGGTCGACGTGGTCGACGGCGAGGGGGTGTCCGTCGGCGAGGCCGGCGGCGGGTTCCTGACGCTGTCCGAGCCGTGGCCGGCCATGCTGCGCGGCATCTGGGGCGACGACGAGCGCTACCGGGACACCTACTGGTCGCGCTTCGAGGGGCAGTACTTCGCCGGTGACGGCGCGAAGTGGGACGACGAGCACGTGCTGTGGCTGCTCGGCCGTGTCGACGACGTGATGAACATCAGCGGCCACCGCATCTCGACCACCGAGGTGGAGTCGGCGCTGGTGTCGCACCCGAAGGTCGCCGAGGCCGCCGTCGTCGGCGCCGCCGACCCGACGACGGGGCAGGCGATCGTGGCGTTCGTGACCGTCAAGGGCGACGTCACCGACGACGAGTCCGGCGCCGAGGGCTTCGTGACCGAGCTGCGCAACCACGTCGCCAAGGAGATCGGCGCGATCGCCAAGCCGCGCCAGATCGTGCTGTCGCCCGAGCTGCCCAAGACCCGCAGCGGCAAGATCATGCGCCGGCTGCTCGTCGACATCGCCGAGCGGCGCGAGCTGGGCGACGTCACCACGCTGGCCGACCCGACCGTCGTCACCCAGATCGACGAGACGATGGGCAGGCTCGCCGCCCCGAGCTGAGCGGCCGGCCGCCGACGTCCCCCGCGTCCCGGTACGCGGGATGGCCCTGCGGCGTACCCGTTGCCAGGGGAGGTGCGGCCGGCCGCCGACGTCCCCCGCGTCCCGGTACGCGGGGCGGCCCTGCGGCGTACCCGTTGCCAGGGGAGGTGCGGCCGGCCGCCGACGTCCGGTCAGCGGGCGAGGTCGGCGGTGCGGCGCTGCAGCGCCTGGCCGAGCAGCACCAGGCTGCCCACGGCCAGCAGCAGCACCGCGGCCGGCAGCAGCAGGTGGGGCGCCTGCGCCAGCCGGGTCTGCGCCAGCAGCAGCAGCTGCCCCCACGACAGCGTCGGCTGCTGCAGCCCCAGGCCGACGAAGGTCAGGGTCGCCTCGACACCGACGACGAGCCCGGCGTACGCGCTGGCGTAGGCGAGCAGGGGCCGCAGGGCGCCGGGCAGGACGTGGCGCAGCAGCACGCGCGCCGGGGAGGCCCCGAGCGCTCGCGCCGCGAGCACGTGGTCGCGGGAGGCGACCTGCAGGACCGTGGCGCGCTGCAGGCGCACCATCGCCGGCCAGCCGAACAGCACGAGCACCGCCGACAGGGAGGCGATCCCGCGCACCTGCAGCCCGCTGAGCACGACGATCGCGCCGAGCAGCAGCGGCACCGAGGACCACACGTCGGTGGCCCGGGAGATCAGCGCGTCCACCCAGCCGCGGCAGAAGCCGGCCAGCGAGCCGAGCACGAGCGCCACGGCGACGGTGCCGGCGACCGTCAGCGCCGCGATGGCCATGGACGTCCGGGCCGCGTAGACGGTGTCGGTCCAGTAGTCGCAGCCGAACAGGCTGAAGCCGAACAGGTGGCCGGCGCTCGGTCCGTCGAGCGAGCGCGACAGCGCGCAGCGCTCGGGGTCGCCCCGGGTGAAGGCCTGCGGCACGACCGCCATGGCGACCACGACCGCCAGCACGGCGCCGGGCAGCAGCACGTCCGGTCCCGGTCGCCGGCGTGCCCGCACCCCGTCCGCCATGCTGCGACCATGTCAGACCGACGCGGGGGGTCAGACCGACGAGGGGGGCGAGGTGGTCCGGTACGCCGCAGGTCGGGTCCTGCAGATGGTCCTCACGCTGTTCGTCGTCCTGACGCTGCTGTGGGTCGCGATCAGCGTGCTGCCCGGCGACCCGGTGCGGGCGCTGTTCGGGTTCCGCCAGCCGTCACCCGAGGCGTACGCCCGCGTCCAGGAGCAGCTGCGGCTCGACCGGCCGCTGCCCGAGCAGTACCTGCTCCACCTGCGCGACGTCCTGTCGCTCGACCTGGGACAGACCCTCCCGCGCGACCCGTTCGGCACCCCGGAGCCCGGCATCGAGGTGTGGGCGCTCATCCGGGGCGCAGGGCCCACGAGCGCGGTGCTGCTCGCCGGCGCGCTGGCCGTGCAGGCCGTCGTCGGGGTGGCCGCCGGCGCCCTGTCGGCCGCGCGGACCGGCACGGCGCTGGGCCGGTCGGTCGACGCGCTCGCACTGCTCGCGGTGGCCACGCCGGTGCTGGTGGCGGCGTACGTGTCGAGGACGGTCTTCGGCGTGCAGCTGCGGCTGCTCCCGGTCTCCGGGGTCTCCGCCGGGTGGACCTCCTACGTCCTGCCGGTGCTCAGCCTGGCGGCGCTGTCGACCGGCTACGTCGCGCTGCTGGTCAAGGGCGAGCTGCGGGTCGCGCTGCGGGCGCCCTGCACGGCGGCGGCCCGCGCACGCGGGCTCAGCCCGTTCCGGGTGACGGCCGTGCACGCCCTGCGGCCCTCGCTCATCCCGGTGGCGACGTTCCTGGCGGCCAACCTCGGCCAGCTCGTCACCGGGCTCATCGTCGTGGAGGGCGTGTTCGGCGTGCCGGGGGTCGGCGGCCTGCTGTTCAGCGCCATGGCCGAGCGCGACCGGAGCCTGGTCGTCGGGATCGTGACCTTCGTGGCGCTCCTGGTGATCGTCGCCAACGCCCTCGCCGACATCGCCGTGGCCGCGCTCGACCCGCGGCTGCGATCGGCGCAGCCCTAGCGGTCGCGCAGGTCGTCGACGACCAGCTGGTCGAGCTCACCGGCCCCGGAGCGGTAGGCCGCGCGGCCGATCATGTGGGCCGCGACCGGTGCGGTGAGGAACTGGAACGCCGCGACGAGCAGCAGCTTGACCGCGTCGCCGCCGTCCTGCATGCGCAGGGCTGCGCCGACGGTGACCAGCAGCAGGCCGAGCGTCGCCGGCTTGGTGGCCGCGTGCATCCGGCTCAGGACGTCGGGCAGGCGCACCAGGCCCACCGCCGCGACCAGCGCCAGGAAGACCCCGGCGAGCAGCAGGACCGAGCTCAGCACGGTGAGCACCGCTAGGCCCCCCGTCGCTCGACGAAGCGGGCCACGACCACGGTGCCGAGGAAGCCGAGCAGGGACACCGCGACGAGCACGGCCAGGAAGTCGCCGCGCCGGCTGACCGCCGCAGCGACGGCGATGCCGGCCACGACGACCTGCAGCAGCGTGTCGAGGGCCACGATCCGGTCGGGCACGGACGGGCCGAGCAGCAGGCGCAGGAGCACCAGCAGCGCCGCCAGGGCGAGCCCGGTGAAGCACACCACCACCACGACCGTCACGGGCGTCGCTCCTGCCGTCGGTCCCCTGCTGCGCCGGAGGGCCGTCCGAGCCGCGCACGCGCCTCGGACGTGCCGACCGCGCGGACGGCCGCCGCAGCCTGGTCCTGCAGCCCACGCCGCAGCCGGTCGACCCCGTCGGCGTCCGCACCGACGTCGAGGGCGTGCACGTACAGGGTCGAGGACGGCAGGTCGGCGTCGACGGTCAGCGTCCCGGGGGTCAGCGAGATGGCGTTGCCGAGCATCGTGAGCAGGCCCCCCGACGCGCCCGGCACCTGCACGGCGACCACGCCCTGCCGCAACGAGGACCGCGGGCGCAGCACGACGGCGGTCACGTGCACGCTGGACACGACCAGGTCGACGAGGAACCGGCCGCTGAACCGCAGCAGGGCGCCCGGCTGGACGACGCCGTGACCGCCGGCGGGCGGCACCGGCAGCAGGACGACCAGAGCGACCGCCACGACCAGCCCGCCGAGGACGTTCGCCGCCGTGACCGAGCCCCACAGGCCGACCCACACGGCCGTGAGCCACCCGACCAGCACCACGGTCGCCGTCCGCCGCGTCACGGCGCACCGTCCAGGACGGCCGTCACGTAGCCCTCCGGTGACACGAGGTCCTCGGCGGCCCGCGCCGACAGGCCGTACAGCGGCCCGGCGACGACCGTGATCGCCAGACCGGCGACGACCGCGACGACGGCCGCGCCGAGCATGAGCCCCGGCGTCCTCGCGGTGCCGAGGTCGAGGTCGTCGGTGCGGTCGGCGTCGGCGACGACCTCGGCGACCGGTCCCCAGAAGACCTCGCTCCAGACCTTGCCCATGGCGTAGAGCGTGAGCAGGCTCGTGAGCACCGCGGCGGCGACGGCCGTGAGCGCGAGCGCCCCGCCGTCGGCGAGGCCGGCCTGGAGCAGGCCCAGCTTGGCCACGAAGCCCGACAGCGGCGGGATGCCGGCGAGCGACAGGGCCGGCAGCAGGTAGAGCACCGCGAGCACCGGGGCGACGTGCTGCAGCCCGCCGGAGCGGCGCAGCGACGCGGTGCCGTCCCGCCGCTCGACGAGCCCCTCGACGAGGAACAGCGTCGTCTGCACGACGATGTGGTGGACGGTGTACAGCACCGCACCGGCCAGGCCCGCCGTGGAGGCCAGCCCGAGCCCGAGCAGCATGTAGCCGATGTGGCTGACGATCGTGAACGACAGCAGCCGCTTGAGCTCGTCCTGCACGAGCGCTCCGAGGATGCCCACGACCATGGTCAGCACGGCGAGGACGAGCAGCACCCGGTCGATGGCCGGCGAGTCCGGGAACAGCAGCGTCTGCGTCCGCAGCACCGCGTAGACACCGACCTTGGTCAGCAGGCCGGCGAAGACCGCGGTGACCGGCGACGGCGCCGTGGGGTAGCTGTCCGGCAGCCACGAGAACAGCGGGAAGATCGCCGCCTTGATGCCGAAGACCACGAGCAGGGTGAGCCCGAGGGCGACGCGGACGCCGTCGGGCACGTCCTGCAGGCGCACGGCGGCGTCCGCCATGTTGACGGTGCCGGTCGCGGCGTAGACGAGCCCGACGGCGGTCACGAACAGCACCGAGGCGACCAGGCTGGTCACGACGTAGGTCATGCCGGCCCGGACCTGCTCGGCGCCGCCCTCGAGCGTGATGAGCACGTACGACGCGACCAGCATCACCTCGAAGGCGACGAACAGGTTGAACAGGTCGCCGGTCAGGAACGCCATGGCGATGCCGGCGGCGAGCACCATGTAGCAGGGGTGGAACACCGCCACCTGGCTGCGGCCGCCGTCGGTCACGCCCTGGCCGATCGCGTAGAGCAGGACGGCGAGCAGCACCCCGGCGGAGACCGCGAGCAGCAGCGTCGACAGCCGGTCGGCGACCAGCGAGATGCCCGCGGGCGCCGCCCAGCCACCGAGCTGCACCACCGTCGCACCGGAGCCGTCTGCCTCGCGCAGGAGCACGACGGCGGTCCCGAGCACCGCGCTGAGCGTCAGCACCGACACCGTCCGCTGCACGGGCTGCCAGCGTGCCAGCAGCACGTTGAGGGCGGCGGCCAGCAGCGGGAGCACGACCGGCAGCGGCACCAGCACGCGCATCACGCCTCGTCCTCCGGCCGTGCGGCGTGCGCGTGGCCGGCGGGGGACGCCGCGGCGATGCGGCGGTCCTCGACGTCGTCCTGGACGGAGTCCTCACCCGTCAGCAGCCAGCTGCGGAAGGCCAGCGCCAGCAGGAAGGCGGTGACCCCGAAGGTGATGACGATGGCGGTCAGGACCATGGCCTGCGGCAGCGGGTCGGCCGTGCCGGCTCCGGCAGCGCCGTCGGTGCTCCCGGCGAAGGGGACGGCGCCGGGCCGGCCGCCGGCCGCCAGCAGCAGGAGGTTCGCGCCGTGGCTGAGCAGCCCCAGGCCGAGGACCACGCGGGTGAGCGTGCGCTGCAGCAGCAGGTAGGTGCCGACGGCGTAGAGCACGCCGATGAGCAGGGCGAGCACGAGGTTGCCGGTCACTGCTCGGCCTCGGCGCCGAGCGTGCGCAGCATGACGAGCACCAGGCCGACGACGACGAGGAAGACGCCGACGTCGAACGGCAGCGCGCTCGTCGCCTTGACCGCGCCGAGCACCGGCAGGTGGAGCTCGAGCTTGCCGCTCTCGAGGAACTGCGCGCCGGTCAGCCAGGCCGCGGCGCCGGTCCCGGCGGCGAGGAGCAGGCCGGCCCCGAGCGGCAGCGCGGGGTCGACGGGGACGGCGCGGTCGATGCCCTCGCGCCCGGTCGCGGCGTAGCGGAGCACGAAGGCAGAGCCGGCCACCAGCCCGCCGACGAAGCCGCCGCCGGGCTGGTTGTGGCCGGCGAACAGCAGGTAGACGCCGAAGACCAGGACCGTGTGGAAGACCAGGCGCACCGCCGTCTCGAGCACGACGGACGGACGCACCTGCGACTCCTGCGGCCGGCTCACCGCTGCACCGGCCGGGGTGCCCGGTCGTCGGCGGTGTCGGCGAGCGGCACGCTCGTGCGGGACGGTCGGGTCCGTCGTCCGGCCACCACCAGGCTGCCGATGCCGAGCGCCGCGACGGCGAGCACCGTGATCTCGCCCAGCGTGTCGAACCCGCGGAAGTCCACCAGCACGACGTTGACGACGTTGCTCCCGCCGCCGTCGGGCAGGGCCCGGTCGAGGTAGGCCTGCGACGCCGGGGGGGCCGTCCGTGCCTGACCGGCGACGAGGACGGCCGCGGTGACCACGGTGCCGACCGCAGCGGCGAGCACGATGCGCGCCGCCTGCGACACCCGCCGCCGAGGGGTGAAGCTGCTGGGCAGGCGGCGCAGGACGAAGACGAACAGCACCAGGGTCAGCGTCTCGACGAGGAACTGCGTGAGCGCGAGGTCGGGGCCGCCCTGCAGGACGAACAGCACGGCCACGCCGTAGCCCACCGCGCCGAGCAGCAGCACTGCGGTGAAGCGCCGGTGCGCGCGGGCGGTCGCCACAGCCGCCGCTGCGACGACGACCGCGACCACGGCCTGCACCGGCCGGTCCCACAGCCGCAGGTCGTCCGTGATGCGCGTGCCGACGGCCAGTGCGCCGCCGGTCAGCACGACCATCGTCAGCAGGACGGTGCCGAGGTAGACCGGCAGCGAGCCGCTCTGGAAGACCGCGGTCGAGCGCTGGGCCAGGCGGTCGAGCCCGGACAGGCTGGCGTCGTAGCCGCGGTCGGCGTCGACGGCGCCGAGGACCCGGGACGCGCGGCGCTGCACGACGCGCACCGGCTCTCGCAGGACGAACAGCGCCGCACCTGCGGCCAGGGTGAGCACCGACCAGCCGAGCGCCGCGGTGAGCCCGTGCCAGAGGGCCAGGTGCTCGACCTGCTCGCGCGGGTAGCCGTCGGCGTACGCCTGCACCAGCGGGTCGACCAGGCCCGGCAGCAGCCCGAGCACCAGGCCGGCGACGCCCAGCACGACCACCGGCGCGAGCAGCGCCGTCGACGGCGCGTGCACCGGCGTGGTCGCGCAGCCCGGCTTGGTGCCGAACGCCCCCCACACGAAGCGGGCGCTGTAGGCGGCGGTGAGGACCGAGCCGGCGAACAGCCCGACGAACACGACGCGGTCGGTCGCCCCGCCGTGCAGGAACGCCTCGTACGCCGCCTCCTTCGACAGGAAGCCGAGCAGCGGCGGCACCCCGGCCATGGACAGCGCGGCCAGCGTCGCGACCGCCGTCAGGACGGGCATGCGCCGCGCGAGGCCGGACAGCCGCCGCAGGTCGCGCGTGCCGGTGGCGTGGTCGACGACCCCGACCGTGAGGAACAGCGTCGACTTGAACAGCCCGTGCGCGAGCAGCAGCGCCGCCCCGGCCATGGCGGCCTCGGACGTGCCGGCACCGAGCAGCACCATCAGGAACCCGAGCTGGCTGACGGTCCCGAAGGCCAGCAGCCGCTTGAGGTCGGACTGCCGCAGCGAGCGCCAGCCGCCGACGAGCATCGTCGCGAGCCCGACCGTGAGGACCAGCGGCCGCCACGGCGCGACCACCGCGAAGGCCGGCGCGAGGCGGGCGACCAGGTAGACGCCGGCCTTCACCATCGCCGCTGCGTGCAGGTAGGCCGACACCGGCGTGGGCGCCGCCATCGCGGCCGGCAGCCACGGGTGGAACGGCACCTGGGCGCTCTTGGTGAAGGCGCCGACGAGGACGAGCACCAGCGCGACCGCGACGGTCGTGCCCCGCGGCGGGTCTGCGAGGACCGCCGACAGCGAGGCGGTGCCGGCCTCCGAGGCGAGCAGGACGAGGCCGAGCAGCATCACGAGGCCGCCGAGCGTCGTGACGAGCAGCGCCTGCTGGGCGGCGCGGCGGCTCTCGGCGGACTCGTCGTCGAAGCCGATGAGCAGCCACGAGGTGACGCTCGTGAGCTCCCAGAAGACGTAGAGCAGCAGCAGGTCGTCGGACAGGACGAGCCCCAGCATGGCGCCCGAGAAGGCGGTCAGGACACCGGCGAAGCGACCGAGACCGGCCTGACCGCGGGCGAAGTAGCCGGCGCAGTAGAGGAAGACGAGCGTGCCGACACCCGACACGAGCGTCACCATGAGCAGGCCGAGCGGGTCGAGCCGCAGGTCGAGGGTCAGCCCGAGGCCGGGCACCCACGGGGTCGTCGACGTGACCGGGCGGCCGTCGAGGACGTCCGCCGCACGGGTCGCGGCCCACACGCAGGTGGCCGCCGGAGCGACGGCGACGAGCCAGAACACGCGCCGGTCCAGGTGCCGCACCGCGACCGGCGCCGCCAGGGCCAGCACGACGTGCAGGACCAGCAGGGCGAGCACGACACCTCCGGGCGCGACGGTGGACGAGACCTCGACGCGGACAGGACCGTCGAGGCCGCCGACCAGGCTTCCCGGCTCACCGTGGTCCAGCCTACGTCGGCCCGTCGTGTCAGCCAGGCACGCCCCGGGTAGTGGCTCGGCAGCACCGGACCAGCGGGACCGGGCGAGGACCTGCGCCGGGAAGCCCCGGCGTCGCGAGGAGGACGTGCAGTGACTGCCCCGACCACCCCCACGAGCGTCAAGGCCGGCAGCCCCGGCACCGTCAGCGCGAGCACCGGCTCCAGCACCGACGGGGCGAGCGAGAAGAGCCTGGGCGAGCTCGTCGCGACCGCCACCAAGGACCTCTCCCTGCTCGTCTCGCAGGAGGTCTCGCTCGCCAAGGCGGAGCTGAAGAAGGAGGTCGCGCACGCCGGCAAGGGCGCCGGGATGCTCGGCGGCGCCGGCTTCACCGGCCTGTTCGCCCTCATCTTCCTGTCGATCGCCGCGGCCTACGCCATCAGCTGGTTCGGCATCGGCCTCGGCTGGGGCTTCTTCATCGTCGGCATGGTCTACCTGGTCGTCGCCGCGGTCCTCGCGCTGCTCGGCAAGAAGCAGATCGGCAAGGTCGGACCGCCCGAGAAGACCATCGCGACGGTCAAGGACGACGTGGCCTGGGCCAAGCACCCGACGCGCGCCTGAGCTCCCCCGCCCGTCAGGGCGGGTCGAACTACCCTTCGCCGCATGCCGGTCGAGGAGTCGTCCGTCCTCCTGGACGGCCCCTGGCGCCACCGCAGCGTCGCCGCCAACGGCGCCCGGTTCCACGTCGCCGAGTGCGGACCGCCGGACGGGCCGCTCGTCCTGCTGCTGCACGGCTTCCCGCAGTTCTGGTGGGCCTGGCGGTCCCAGCTCGTGGCCCTCGGTCGCGCCGGGTTCCGCGCCGTCGCACCGGACCTGCGCGGCTACGGCGCGTCCGACAAGCCGCCGCGCGGCTACGACCCGTACACGCTGGCCTCGGACGTCGCCGGCATGGTCCGCGCCCTGGGGGCGCGGAACGCGGTGGTCGTCGGCGCCGACTGGGGCGGCATGCTCGCGTGGACGGTCGCGACCCTGCACCCGGGGGTCGTGTCACGCCTGGCGGTGCTCGCCATGCCGCACCCGCTGCGGCTGCGGCAGGCGGTCCTGTCCGACCGGGCGCAGCTGCGGGCGCTGTCGCCCGTCGCCTTCTCCCAGCTGCCGCGCGCTCCGGAGGCCCGGCTGAGCCGGCACGACGGGGCGGGCGCCGCAGCCCTGCTGCACCGCTGGGGCGGCCCGGGCTACCCCGACGCCGACACCGAGGCGCGCTGCCGCGCGGCGGTGCAGGTGCCGGGCGTCGCCCACTGCTCGATGGAGGGGTACCGGTGGGCGGTGCGGTCACGCACCCGGCCGAGCGGCTGGCGCTTCCTGCGCCTGCTCGAGCGGGGCGTCGGCGTGCCGACGCTGCAGGTGCACGGTGCCCTCGACCCCCTGCTGCTCGCACGGACCGCGCACGGCTCCGGCGCGTGGGTGGCGGCGCCGTACGAGCTGCACGTGCTCGACGGCGTCGGGCACTTCCCCGCCGAGGAGGCCCCCGACCACGTCTGCGCCGCCCTGCTGGCGCACGCCTCGGCAGCGGCCCCGTGAGGCCGGTGCGCGGCCGTGACGCCGCCGGCCGGCCGGTGCCGCTCGACGCACCCGAGGCGGTCGAGCCGGTGCCCGAGCAGGCGCTGCCGCCGTACGACGCCCTCGCGCTCGCCCGGGACCTGCTCGCGCGTGGACGGCCGTTCTTCGCCCACGACGTGCTCGAGGCCGCCTGGAAGGCGGCTCCGGCGCCGGAACGGCCGCTCTGGCAGGGGCTGGCGCAGGTCTGCGTCGGCCTGACGCACCTGCAGCGCGGCAACCCGGTCGGCGCCGCGAGGCTGCTCCGTCGCGGCGCCGACCGGCTCGAGGAGCACCTGCGTGCGGGCGGCGCGGCGACGTACGACGTGGACGTCGCCCGCACGGTGGCGAGCGCACGGGCACGGGCCGACGCGGTCGAGGCGGGCGGCACCGGGCCCGCCGTCGAGCTGTAGGGCTCAGCCGCAGTCTCGGGTGCTGACCTGTCGGGTGCTCGTGCGCGCCCGCTGCGCGGCCTGCGCCACCTCGTCCCAGGTGAGGACGTAGCCGATCGTCTGGTCGTCGGCCGCGGCGGCGAAGACCACCCCGAGGACGCGCCCGTCGGTGTCGACGAGCGGCCCGCCGGAGTTGCCCTGCTGGACCAGACCCCGCACCGAGTAGATCTCGCGGACGACGTCGGCCTGCTGGTAGATGTCCTTGCCGCGGGCGTCCTGGCTGCGGATGACCCGCGCCGCGTCCGCGCGGAACGGCCCGTCCTGCGGGTAGCCGACGACGATGGCGTCCTGCTCGCGCTCGGCCCGCTCGTCGGCGGGCGTGAGCGACGGCGCGCGCAGGCCGTCCACGGCCAGGACGGCGATGTCCCGGGCCGGGTCGAACAGCACGACGGTGGCGTCCAGGGCGCCGCCGTCGACCTGCACCTCGGGCTCGCGCACGCCCGCGACGACGTGGGCGTTGGTCATGACGCGCTCGGGGGCGTAGACGAAGCCGCTGCCCTCGATCATCTTCCGGCAGGCCGCGGCGAGGCCGGTGACCTTGAGGACGCTGGGGCGCACCTGGCGGACCGCGGGATCGAGCCGCAGCTCCGCGTCGGGCGGCTCCACCCCCGCCTCGCCGGCCGCCTGCAGCTCGGAGAAGACCTCCGGGAAGCCGCGCTCGTCGACGAGGTTCTGGAACTCCCCGAACACGCGCCGGCCCGACTCGGGGACGAGGTCGTCGACGGTCGTCATGACCGCCGAGCGGCGGACCTGCGAGGCCAGCTCGGGGTAGGGCGAGGACGCCACGGCGCGGCCGACCAGCCAGGCGACGAGCAGCAGGCTGAGCACGCTCACGACGGCGCCGCCGGCGGCGTCGGCGCGGCGCGCCGAGCGCCAGGTGAGGCGGCGCCGCAGCGCACTGCCCAGCACGGTCGCGAGCACCTGCCCGACCGTGGCGGCGAGGAAGACGACGGCCAGCCCGACGACCGAGCGGGAGAAGCCGACGAACGCGTCGAGCTCCGCGACCCGCGGCGCCGCACGCGCCCCGAGCACGCCGCCACCGAGGAAGCCGACGAACGACAGGACCCCGACGACGAAGCCCTGCCGGTAGCCCGACAGCGCGAACAGCACGCCCGCCGCGACCAGCACGACGTCGAGCGCGTTGCCGGTCACGCGGGCAACCTAGGCGAAGACGGCGCGGGCCGGCACGCTCGTCAGCCGTCCGCGACCGGACGTGCGCCCTGCGGGGGCGGAGCGGCGCCGCCGCGCAGGGCCAGCCGCACGGTCTGCTCGTCGAGCGGGCGACGGCGCGTGGTGTCCCACGGCCGCTCCCAGCCGCCGACCGCCAGCAGCCGGTCGAGCAGCCCGGCGGTGAAGCCCCACACCAGCAGGTCGCGCACCTCGAAGGCCGGCCCGGTCCACCCGCTCGGATGGGTGACCTGCAGCCGCGACGCCGGGTCGGCCAGCTCGGCGATCGGCACCCGCGCGACCGCGGCGACCTCTCCCGCGTCGACCGCGCCCACCGGGTGGGGGGCACGCCAGAAGGCCACGACGGGGTGCACGACGAAGCCGGACGGCGGCAGCCACAGCGCGGGCAGCACGCCGAGGACGTCGACGGTCGGGGCGTCGAGGCCGACCTCCTCCTCCGCCTCCCGCAGCGCGGCCGTGACGGGGCCCTCGCCGGCGGGGTCGCCGTCCTCCGGGTCGAGCGCGCCGCCGGGGAACGCCGGCTGTCCCGCGTGGGAGCGCAGCGTGTGGGCGCGCTCGATCAGCAGCACGTCCGGACCGGACGGTCCCTCGCCGAACAGCACCAGCACCGCCGAGTGGCGCCCGCCGGTGGCCGGCGGCGCGAAGCGGCTGAGCTGCTCGCCGGTGATCTGCGGCAGCGCGTCGACGAGCCGGCGCAGCCAGTCGGGGACGCTCATGCGCACGTCCTCACACCTGCACGCCGAGGTGCTCCGCGACCAGGCCCTCGAGCTCGGCGAGGTCGTGGAACGCCCCGCTGCGCTGGTGGACGACCCGTCCACCGGCGTCCAGGAACAGCGTGACCGGCGGACCGGGCGGGAAGGCGCGCAGCACCTCTCCGTCGTCGTCGACGACGCTCGGCCAGCGCATGCCGAAGTCGCGGCTGAAGGCGAGCCCGCGAGGCTGCTCGTCGGTGGTGAGGACGCCGACCAGCCCCACGCGGTCCCCCGCCCGCTCCTGGAACGCCACCAGCGCCGGCATCTCGTCGGCGCACGGTGCGCACCACGAACCCCAGACGTTGACGAGCGTCGGCCGGCCCGGCGCCTGCGACCGCAGCTCGACGTCGGGCCCGCCGCCGAGGCAGGGCAGGACGAGGTCGGGCAGCTCGGGGCCGAGGCCCTGCGGGCAGGGCTCCAGCGACGCGGCGGCCCGCAGCGCGACGAGGTCCGGTCCGGCCGACGCCGCCGGGGCAGGGTCCTCGCGCAGCAGCACGGCCGCGACGAGCAGCACCGCGACGCCCAGCAGCGCCCACCACTGGGCGGGACGCAGGCGGCCCGTCACGGGACCGCTGCGACCGCCGCTGCGGCGGTCGGCCCCTTGACCAGCGCGCGGGCGACGTCGGGGTCGGTCGGGCCGGTGCCGTACGACGGGCACAGCGCTGCGATCCCGCAGGCGCCGCAGGCGGGCTTGCGCGAGTGGCAGACCCGGCGCCCGTGGAAGATCACGCGGTGGCTGGACATCGTCCACTCGGCCTTCGGCAGCAGCTGGGCGACCGCGCGCTCGACCTCGACCGGGTCGTCGAGCGCGGTCCAGCCGAAGCGCCGCGCGAGCCGGCCGAAGTGCGTGTCGACGGTCAGGCCCGGCACGCCGAAGGCGTTGCCCAGCACGACGTTGGCGGTCTTGCGCCCGACGCCCGGCAGCGCGACGAGGTCCTCGAGCCGCGCCGGCACCTGTCCGCCGTGCCGCTCGACGAGCGCGGCGCCGAGGCCGATCAGGCTCGTCGCCTTGTTGCGGAAGAACCCCGTCGGGCGGATGAGCGCCTCGAGCTCGTCGCGGTCGACCCCGGCGTAGTCGGCCGCGCTCGAGCAGCGGGCGAACAGGGCGGGCGTCACCTCGTTGACCCGGCGGTCGGTGCACTGCGCCGACAGGACCGTCGCGACCACGAGCTCGAGCGGCGTCGTGAAGTCGAGCTCGCAGTGGGCGTCGGGGTGCAGGACGGCCAGCTCCCGGGCGATCCGCCGGGCCCGGCGGGTGAGCGCCAGCGGGCTCGGCGGCACAGCGGGAGGCACGCTCCCGACTCTACGTCCGGACGGCCCTGCGTCCCTGCGGCCGACCTGGCCCGGGCCGGACGCCGCCGCGCACTGGGCCGTCCGCGTCCGCGGGCTGGGCCGGCCGAGTGACCTGGCGGGGGGCCGTCTCCAGTCCGCCCCGGCCGTGCCGACCACACCGGAGCAGTCCCCGACAGCACCCCGCACCCCCGATCGGCACTGGAGCACAGACATGAAGCAGTCCTCGGCCCGAGACGGCGGGGTCCCCCGCACACCGCTGGCTGCCGTCCCCGCGCAGCGGCGCAAGGGCGAGCGCCGTCCCGACCCCGTCCTGTCCGAGGCCTACGCGCACCTGTCGATCGACGGGCTGCGCGAGTACCGCCGGGCGCTGTCGGACGAGGAGCACCGCGTGTCGTACTGGCGGCGCATCCTGCAGGCACGGCTGGACCTCGTCGTCAGCGGCACGACGGGCAGGGGCGTCGACCACGACCGGCTCACGCCGCTGCTCACGACCGAGCGCGTCGGCGCCGGCCGCCGCGCGCTGAGCCTGGTGGTCCACAGCGACGGCATCCCGCCGCTGCCGCTGCTCCAGGAGCTGTGGGAGCGGCAGGTCCCGGCCGACGACGAGGCCGGGCGACGGGCCTTCGAGGACGACCTGCGGGCCGCCGAGCAGCAGCTGTCGGCCTACCGCGCTGCGCTGCACGACCGGATCGGCTCGGCGACCGGAGAGCTCATCGCGCGCTACCGGGAGTCACCCGACCTCTGCCTCACGGCGCTGCCGGTCGACCCGGGCGGGAACCACCCGCGAGGGTGAACGAGCGCGTGCGTGAGCGTCCGGCGGCCAGGGGACGATGCAGGCGTGTCCCTGCTGCTGGTCGCGCTGCTGCTGCCCCTGGGGCTGCTCTCGCTGATGCTGGGCATGGAGCGGGTGGAGCGCCCCTTGCGGATCGAGTCGGTGGGCGAGCAGCTCGAGCAGTTCCTCGACCAGGCGCGGCCCGACGAGGTCGAGACCTACGTCAGCCAGGGCTTCGCGCCGGCGCTCGAGCGCTACTGGCGCCGGCGCCGCCTCACCCGGCTGCTGCCCGGACGGGTCCGCTAGCGGCGGCCGTGCCGTCGGCCCGGGTCCGGTGCACGTCATGCGGCCGGGTGACATGGGACACTGGGGTCCGGACGCCTCGACCGAGGCCGGAGCAGCAGGGGGATCCCGCGCGTGGACACGGCAGCCGACGACGTACTGGCCCGCGCGGGCCTGTTCCAGGGCGTCGCCCCGGAGGCCCGGGAGGCACTGACCTCGGCGCTGCAGCACAGCGACTACACGCGCGGTGAGCACGTGTTCACCGAGGGAGAGCAGGGCGACACGCTGTTCGTCGTGCTGACCGGCAAGGTCAAGGTCGGCCGGCGCGCCGCGGACGGCCGCGAGAACATGCTCTCGGTGATGGGGCCGTCGGACATGTTCGGCGAGCTGTCGCTGTTCGACCCGGGTCCGCGGACCGCCACGGCGACGGTGCTCACCGACGCCCGGCTCGCCTCCCTGGCACACGCCTCGCTGCGGCCGTGGATCAACGACCGGCCGGAGATCGCCGAGCAGCTGCTGCGGGTGCTCGCCCGGCGGCTGCGCCGGACCAACGACGCCCTCGCCGACCTGATCTTCACCGACGTGCCCGGTCGGGTCGCCAAGGCGCTGCTCGAGCTGGCCGAGCGCTTCGGCACGCAGGAGGGCGAGGGCGTGCGCGTGCACCACGACCTCACCCAGGAGGAGCTCGCGCAGCTCGTCGGCGCGTCCCGGGAGACCGTCAACAAGGCGCTGGCCGACTTCGCGTCCCGCGGCTGGATGCGCGTCGACTCGCGCGCGGTGACGATCCTCGACGCCGACCGCCTGGCGCGCCGGGCCCGCTAGTGCAGCTCGGCCCGCTCAGCGCGGCAGGGCCGCCAGCAGTCCCTCGGTGGCGGCCACCTCGGAGCGCTGCCCCGTCGAGCGCGCCGTCCGCAGCGCCACGGTGAGGGCCTGGCGGGCGCCCTGCTCGTCACCGACGGCCCGCAGCGCCGAGCCGAGCGCCCGGTGCGCGAGGACCTGGGCCCGCACGTCCTGGGCGGGCGTCGCGACCGCCTCGCGCGCGGCGGCGAGCGCCTGCTCGTCGCGGCCGAGCTGCAGCAGGATGCCGGCACGGTGGGCCAGCGCCTGCCGGCGCGGGAACAGCAGCGCGGGCGTCGGGTCGCCGGCGACCGCCCGCTCGACCGTCTCGAGGGCGCCCGCGAGATCGCCCCGCGCACGCAGCACCTGCGCGAGCAGGACCTGCACCCCGAGCAGCGCGTGCGGCTCGAGGTCGCGCCCGGCCAGCAGCGCGGTCGCCCGCGCAGCCGACTGCTCGGCGCCGTCGAGGTCTGCGCGCTCGAGGCTCACGTAGCCGCTCGAGACCAGCGCCAGCGAGCCCACCAGCGGGTAGGCGCCCTCGTCGGCGAGGCGGACGGCCTCGTCCAGCAGCGCGACCGCCTGCTCGGGCCGGTCGGCGCCGCGGGCCGCGGCAGCACCGGCGACCAGCGCGAGCGCCTGCCCCCAGCAGTCGCCGAGGTCGGTGAAGCGACGCCGGGCCTGCTCGGCCCGGTCGACCGCGGTGTCGACGTCGCCCAGCTCCGCCGCAGCCATCGCGTCGATGGTCAGCAGCACCGCGACGCCCCAGCGCTCGCCGGCGGCCTCGCCGAGCGGCAGCACCTCCTGCGCCAGCTCACGCGCCTGCGCGAGCTGGCCCTGCAGCAGCCGCACGTAGGCCTCGGTCCCCGTGATCCACGACAGGCCGCCGGTGTCGCCGAGCGCGGTGAACGTCTCGGCCGCCTGCTCGAGCACCGTGGTGGCCAGCTCGTAGCTCCCCCGCGTCGTCGCGCTCCACGCGAGGTGCTGCAGCGCCCAGCCGGCGCCGCGGACGTCGTCGACCTGGACGGCCAGCGCGTACGCCTGCCGGAAGCGCTCCTCGGCGTCGCGCAGCCGGCCGTCGACGTGGTCGAGCAGGCCCAGCTCGCGCAGGGCCTCTGCCGTGATCCGGTCGGCGCCCGCGTCGCTGGCGCTGGACACGGCCGAGACGAGCGCCTCGCGCGCGGCGCCCGTCTCCCCGCGCTTGCGGCGGACCTCCGCCAGCACGATCAGGGCCGCGGCCCGCAGCCCGCCGTCGGCGTCGCCGAGGACCGGCCGCACCTCCGCCTCGGCCTCCTCCAGCCGGCGCAGCCGGGCCAGCGCCGAGGCGTGGCGGACGTGGGTGAGCGCCAGCTCGGCGGCCGGCAACGGAGGGCCGAGCCCGGGGGCGGCGAGGGCCAGCGCGCGACGCAGCAGGGCCTCGGCCGGCTCGGCCTCGTCGCGGGCGAGCGCGACCGTGCCGATCCGCAGCAGCGCGGCGAAGGCGATGTCGCGGCCGCGCCACGCCGGGTCGCTGCGCGCCAGTCCCATCTCGGCCGCGAGCTGCACCGCGCGCTCGCCCTGCAGCGCCGCCGTGCCGTCGACGTCGGCCGACCGGCCCGGCGGTCCCGCGCCGTCCTCGGCCAGCCCTGCGGCCCAGGCGGCCGCCGCAGCCGAGCGCCGGGCCCGCTCGGCCTTGGCCAGCCCCGCGTAGGCGACGTCGCGCACGAGGGTGTGGGCGAAGCGGTAGGTCCCGTCGTCCTCCGGCATCGGGCCGCCCGCCTCGAGCAGCCGCCGGTCGACGAGCTCGTCCACGGCCGACTGCACCACCGCCGGGTCGCCGTGCCCGCTCGCCCGGCCCACCGCGACGAGCCCGGGCACGGTCACCCGCAGCCCGAGCACGCTGGCGTCGCGCAGCACGCCCTTGGTGGGGCCGTCCAGCCGGTCGATGCGGGCCGCCAGCACCGCCTGCACACCGGCCGGCAGGACGCCCTCGGGCAGCTCGCCGTGCATCGCCCAGCGGTCACCGTCGCGCACGAGCGCGCCACGGTCGACCAGCAGGTGGAGCAGCTCGGCGAGGAAGAACGGGTTGCCCTGGGCCCGCGACAGCAGCGTCGAGCGCACGGCGACGTCGAGGTCGTCGGTCGGCGTGCCGAGGTAGGCGCGCAGGAGCCGCTCGATGGCGCTCTCCTCGAGCGGCAGCACGGGCAGCAGCTCCACGTCGGGCAGGCCGCGCCACCACGGGCCCTCGCCGCCGCGGGCGACGGGGTCGAGCATGTCCGGGCGGCCCACCGCGAGCAGCAGCACCCGCCCCTTCGTCTGGCCGGCGACGTCGAGCACCCCGTCGAGCATGGTCGGCGTCGCCCAGTGGACGTCGTCGAGCACCAGCAGCAGCGGGCCGTCGGCGGCGAGCGCGGTGAACAGGGCCGCGACGGCCGCCCGCACCAGGTCGCCCCCGGCGGCGGAGCCGGGGGTGGCGGCCTCGCGCGCCCCGACGACCGGCTCCACCTCCAGGCCGAGCAGCGTCCGCAACCGCTCGCCCATGGCCGGCGGGACGGTGCCGGGGCCGGCCGGGTGCTCGAGCCGGGCGACCGTGCGCGCGAGCCGCTCCCGCGCGGTGTCGGCGTCGTCGCTGTCGTCGATGCCGCACGCCGTCCGGACCATGTCGGCCACCGCTGACAGGTCGCGGCCCTCGCCGTACGGCGTGCAGCGCCCCCACAGCACCCGGGCGCCGGGCAGCTCGCCGGAGAAGCGCGAGAGCTCCTGCGCCAGGCGGGTTTTGCCGACACCGGCGTCGCCGGAGACGAGGACGCTGCGCGGCGACTCCCGGTCGGCGACCTCCAGCAGGCGTCCGACGAGCAGCCCGAGCTCGGCGTCCCGACCGATCATCGGCACCTCGTCGCCGAGGCCCAGCCGGCTCGCGGTCGACGACCGCAGCCCGACGAGGTCGTACGCCGTCACCGGCTCGCGCTTGCCCTTGAGCCGCAGGGGCGGGAGGGCGCGCCAGGAGGCGGCGTACATCGTGGCGACCGCCGTCTCGCGGCCGGCGAAGACAGCGCCGACCCCGGCGGCGTCGGACAGCCGGGCGGCGGTGTTCACCGTGTCGCCGATGACGGTGTAGGACAGCGACGCCTGCACCCCGGCGACGACCTCGCCGGTGTTGAGGCCGACGCGCAGGCCGAGCCGGCGGCCACCGCCGCTCTCCTCCTGCACGACCCGGCGCACCGCCGACTGCATGCGGGCAGCTGCCCGCACGGCGCGCTCGGCGTCGTCCTCGTGGGCGGTCGGCGCGCCGAAGACGGCCATCAGGCCGTCGCCGGTGAGCTTGTCGACCGAGCCGCCGAACTCCGCGACGGCGGCGGCGAGCGTCGCGAGGACGCGGTCGGTGACCACGCCCACCCGCTCGGGGTCGAGGTCCTCCGACCAGCTCGTGAAGTCCGACAGGTCACCGAACAGCACCGTGACGACGCGCCGCTCGGTGCCCGCGTCGCTGACCGCGGAGGCCGGCAGCTCGATGCCGCAGGAGAAGCAGAAGCGGGCCCCCGGCACCGTGGGCGCGCCGCACACCGGGCAGGTCACGAGGACGCCCGCTCGACCCGCAGGTGCTCGAGCTGGGCGAGCACCGACAGGGTCGCGGCGGGCCACAGCGCCCGGTCGACGTCGGCGTAGACGGCCTCGACGACGTCCGGGGCGCTCGTCGCGCCGCCCGCCACCGCAGCGCGCACCTGCGCGAGCCGCGACTCGCGGTGGGCGAGGTAGCGCTCGGCCGCCTCGCCGGCGCTCGGCAGCTCCGGCCCGTGGCCGGGCAGCACGGCGAGGCTCCCGAGCTCGCGCAGCCGGCGCAGCGAGGCGAGGTAGTCGCCGAGCACGCCGTCGGGGTGCGCGACGACGGTCGTGCCGCGGCCGAGGACGGTGTCGCCGGTGAGCACGGCGTCGTCGAGGACGAAGGACAGCGAGTCGGCCGTGTGCCCGGGGGTGGCCAGCACCCGCACCTCGAGCCCGCCGCCGACGACGACGTCGCCCTCGCCGAGCCCCTCGTCGCCGAGGCGGTGCGCCGGGTCGAGGGCGCGCACCCGGGCCCGCGTGAGCTCGGCGAAGCGCCGGGCGCCCGCGCTGTGGTCGGCGTGGCCGTGGGTCAGCAGCACGACGTCGACCGGGCCGCAGGCGGCGACCTCGGCGAGGTGCGACTCGGTCAGCGGCCCGGGGTCGACGACCACGGCGCCCTCGGCGCCGGGAGCCCGCAGCACCCACGTGTTGGTGCCGTCGAGGGTCATCGGTCCGGGGTTCGGGGCGAGCACGACCCCGGCCGTGGCGGTGACGGGTCGCAGTGGCACGGCCGACCTCAGCCGCCCGTGTCCGCGGCGCCGACGACGAGGTCCACGAGCCGGACCTCGCCGTCGTCGTCCACGACCGCCCGCGGCAGGACCGTCTGCAGGCTGCGCCGGGCCGCGAGGCTCGCCTCGACGTCGGCGTGCGCAGCCAGGTCCTCGAGCGCCGCCAGGGTCGGTGGCATCAAGGTCAGGCCCGCGGACACGGCCTCGGCCGGGCGGATCCACAGCCGCCGGTCGGCCTCCGTGCCGGCCTCGCGGCACGTCTGGCCGGCCGGCACGCGGGCGACGAAGAAGCGCGTGTCGAAGCGCTTCGGCTCGACCTCCGGGGTGATCCAGTGGGCGAGCGGCCGCAGCAGGTCGGCGCGCAGGACCAGCTGGCGGCGCTCGAGCAGCTCCGACAGCGACTGCTGGCGGGCCTCGAGCGCGGTCCGCTCGGCCTCCCAGTCGTCGGTGCTGACGTCGTCGAGCACCTCGTCCGGCGAAGGACCGGCGAGCAGCACGCCGGACTCCTCGAACGTCTCGCGCACGGCGGCACACACCAGGGCGCGGGCGAGGCGCTCGTCGCACCGCAGGTCCGCAGCCCACGCCGAGGCCGGCGGACCGGCCCAGCGCAGGTCGTCGGCCCCGGCGTCGGCCGGGTCGACCGAGCCGCCGGGGAAGACGTGCATCCCGCCGGCGAAGGCCATGCCGCGCACCCGCCGCAGCAGGTAGACCTCGTGGCCGCCCGGCGCGTCGCGCAGCAGCGCGACCGTCGCCGCGTCCCGAGCGGGCGCGGGGACGAGCTGGCCGGACGCCAGGGCTCGCGCGCGCTCGCGCATGCCCGGCGGAAGGACGGCCCTCGCCCCCGTCACGGCTAGCGGACCTCGACGACCAGCTCGACCTCGACCGGTGCGTCCAGCGGCAGGGCAGCGACGCCCACGGCGGACCGGGCGTGCTGTCCCGCGTCGCCGAAGACGTCGCCGAGCAGCTCGGAGGCGCCGTTCACGACCCCGGGCTGGCCGGTGAAGTCGGGCGTGGAGGCGACGAAGCCGACGACCTTCACGATGCGCACGACGCTGTCGAGCCCGACGAGCGCCTCGATGGCGGCCAGCGCGTTGAGCGCACAGGTGCGCGCCAGCTCCTTGGCCTGCTCCGGTGTCACGAGGGCGCCGACCTTGCCGACCGCCGGCAGCGCGCCCTCGACCATCGGCAGCTGGCCCGACGTGAAGACGAGGTCGCCGGCGCGCACTGCCGGGACGTACACCGCCACCGGCGGCACGACGCTGGGCAGCTCGAGACCGAGCTCGACCAGGCGCTCCCGGGCGCTCACGCCTTGGGCCGCTTGAGGTAGGCCACGAGCTGGTCGCCGCCGCCAGGACCCGGCACGACCTGCACGAGCTCCCAGCCGTCCTCCCCCCAGTTGTCGAGGATCTGCTTCGTCGCGTGGACGAGCAGGGGGACGGTCGCGTACTCCCACTTCTGCATCTGGGCAGGGTATCGACACCTGCCCCGGTCGGCCCGTGCGCACCGGCCGTGCAGGTGCTGCTCGTCGTCCGGGCGGACGGTGGCAGCGCTGCGGTCGGCGGGGTCATGAGCGGGGTCGTGAGCGGGGTCGCAGGTGCCCGGGCCCGCGGGGTCGGCCGCAGCCGCTTAGCCTCGACACGTGGCGGACTTCCCGGGCGTGCGGCTGCACATCGTGACCGGCAAGGGCGGCACCGGCAAGACGACGGTCGCCGCCGCCCTCGCGCTCGCCCTCGCGGGCGGTGGGGGCAAGGTGCTGCTCGTCGAGGTCGAGGGGCGGCAGTCCTTCTCACAGCTGTTCGACACCCCGCCGCTGCCGTACGAGGAGCGCAGGGTCGCGGTCGCGCCCGGAGGCGGTGACGTCTTCGTCCTGTCGGTCGACCCCGAGGACGCGCTGCTCGACTACCTCCACATGTTCTACAAGCTGTCGCCGTCCGGCGTCGGCGCGCGGACGCTGCGCCGGATGGGCGCCATCGAGTTCGCGACCACCATCGCGCCGGGCCTGCGCGACGTGCTGCTGACCGGCAAGGTCAAGGAGGCGGTCGTCCGCAAGGGCGGCGGGACGACCGGACCGCGTGCGAGCCGACCCGGCGAGCACGTCTACGACGCCGTCGTGCTGGACGCCCCGCCGACGGGACGCATCGCCCGCTTCCTCAACATCAGCTCCGAGATCGGCGGGCTGGCCAAGGTCGGACCGCTCAAGACGCAGTCCGACGGGGTCATGGCGGTCTTCCGCTCGTCCACGACCGCCGTCCACCTCGTGACGCTGCTCGAGGAGATGCCGGTGCAGGAGACGATCGACGGAGCGGCCGAGCTCGAGCAGGTGGGCCTGCCCGTCGGAGCGGTGGTCGTCAACGCCGTGCGCCCGTCGCTGCTGTCCCCGATCGCACTGCGCGACGCCGAGCAGGGGACGCTGGACCGGTCGGCCGTGGTCGCCGGCCTGGAGAAGGCCGGGCTCGACGCCCCCGACGCCCTGGTCACGTCACTGCTCGCCGAGGCGACCGACCACGCGACGCGCATGGCGCTCGAGGAGCGCGGTCGTGACGCGCTGGCGGCGCTGGAGCGGCCGTCGTACGAGCTGCCGCTGCTCACCGACGCCGCCGACCTGTCCGGCCTCTACGAGCTCGCCGCGCTGCTGGGCGAACAGGGCATCGCATGAGCCCCCGCGTCCCGTCCGTCCCGCCCGTCCTCGACGTCGACACGGTCCTCGACACCGCGAAGATCCTCGTCTGCACCGGCTCCGGTGGCGTCGGCAAGACCACGACCGCCGCCTCGCTGGCGCTGCGGGCTGCCGAGCGCGGCCGCCGCACGGTCGTCCTCACGATCGACCCGGCCCGCCGGCTGGCGCAGTCGATGGGCCTGTCGGAGCTCGACAACACGCCCCGCCGGGTGGAGGGCGTCGACCGCAGCCGGGGCGGCTCGCTCGACGCGATGATGCTCGACATGAAGCGGACGTTCGACGAGATCGTCCTCACCCACGCCGAGCCCGCCAAGGCCGAGGCGATCCTGAGCAACCCGTTCTACCAAGCGCTCTCCTCCTCCTTCGCCGGCACGCAGGAGTACATGGCGATGGAGAAGCTCGGCCAGCTCCAGGCCAGCGGCGACTACGACCTCGTCGTCGTCGACACCCCGCCGACGCGCTCGGCCCTCGACTTCCTCGACGCGCCCGAGCGGCTGACGACCTTCCTCGACGGCCGCATGGTCCGCATCCTGCTGACCCCCGCCAAGGCCGGCGGCCGGGCCTACCTCAAGGTGCTGTCGGGCTCCATCGCGCTGTTCACGAACGTCATCACCCGGATCATCGGCGCGCAGGTGCTGCAGGACGTGTCGCAGTTCATCGCGGCGCTCGAGACGATGTTCGGCGGCTTCCGCGAGCGGGCGCAGGGCACGTACGACCTGCTCAAGGCGCCCGGCACCGCCTTCGTGGTGGTGGCGGCTCCCGAGCGGGACGCGCTGCGCGAGGCGGCGTACTTCGTCGAGCGGCTCGCCGAGGAGTCGATGCCGCTCGCCGGCCTGGTCGTCAACCGCGTGCACCGCTCCGGCGGCGCCGGCCTGACCGCCGAGCGGTCACTGGCCGCTGCCCAGTCGCTGGACGAGAGCGGGGGCCACGAGCTCGCGGCGGCCGTGCTGCGGCTGCACGCCGACCGCGTGGCGCTCTCGGCGCGCGAGCGCCGGCTGCAGGAGCGCTTCAGCGGGGCCCACCCGCAGGTGCCGGTCGTGGAGGTGGCCGCGCAGCCGGGCGACGTGCACGACCTCGACGGCCTGCGGTCGGTCGGAGCGGACCTCGCGGGCGGCGCTGCTGCCGCCGTCCCCGCCTGAGCGGCTCAGCCGGCCTGGCGGTCTGCGGCGAGGTGCTCGGCGCGGGCCTGCTCGAGCAGCGTGCGCCAGCTGGTCACGTCGGGGCGGCGGCGCAGCAGGGCGCGGCGCTCGCGCTCGGTCATGCCGCCCCAGACGCCGAACTCCACGCGGTTGTCGAGCGCGTCCGACAGGCACTCGGTGCGGACCGGGCAACCCATGCAGACGGCCTTGGCGCGGTTCTGCGCTGCACCGGTGACGAACAGCTCGTCCGGGTCGGCGGTGCGGCAGGCCGACTGCGACACCCACGCCTGCGGTGCTGCGAGGCTGCCGTCGAGAAGAGCAGTCATGAGCTGTCCTGTCCTGTGGGGGCGTGGCCGCCAGGTGCGCGGTCCGACCGACCGTGCTCACGGTAGATCGCGTCGCGGGAGGACGGCAGGCCCGAACGGGTCCATCTCGGGTAGTCCGTTGGGACCAGTCCACCGCGTCGCTGTGGCGAGCGAGCGCACGCCCGGCCGTACCCTCGAAGGCGTGCTGTCCTCGAGCAACGCCCCCGTCCGCGCGGTCTACGCGGTCCTCGCGAGCGTCGTGGCGGGCCTGCTGCTGGCCGCGGTCGCCTTCCCGCTGATCGGTGGCCTGGGCCTCACCGCCAAGGCGGGCGCCGACGAGTTCCTCGTGCTGCCACGGGAGCTGGAGACGACGCCACTGGCCCAGCGCACCCGCATCCTGGCCGCCGACGGCTCGCAGATCGCCGTGCTCTACCGCCAGAACCGCGTCAGCACCGCGCTCGCGGACGTCCCGGAGCTCACCCAGCAGGCGGTCGTCGCCACCGAGGACTCGCGCTTCTACAGCCACCACGGCGTCGACGTGAAGGGCACGCTGCGCGCTGCCGTCGAGAACGCACGGGCGGGCGGCGTCAGCCAGGGCGGGTCGACGCTCACGCAGCAGTACGTGAAGAACGCCCTGCTGCAGGCCGCCGAGGGCAGTCAGACCGCGCAGGACGCCGCCCGCGAGCAGTCGGTCGAGCGCAAGATGAAGGAGGCCCGCTACGCGCTGGCCCTCGAGCGCACGATGAGCAAGGACGAGATCCTCGAGCGCTACCTGAACATCGCCTACTTCGGCAACGGCACCTACGGCATCGGGACGGCCGCCACCTTCTACTTCGCCAAGCCGGTCTCGCAGCTGACGCTCGCCGAGGGCGCCACCCTCGCCGGCATCGTGCAGAGCCCCGGCCGGTTCGACCCGGTCAAGGCGATGGCGGACCCGGCGGTCATGGAGGCGCTGCTGGCGCGTCGCGCGACCGTGCTGTCCCGCATGGCGTCGGTGGGCTACATCACCGAGGCTGAGCAGGCCGCCGCCACGGCCGAGACGCCGGTCTTCACCATCCGTCCGGTGCAGTCCGGCTGCGAGGCGCCCGGGGTCCAGGCGCCGTACTTCTGCGACCACATCCGCCGCGTGCTCGAGACCACCGAGGTGGGTGCGGCCCTCGGCGAGACGCGCGAGGAGCGGCAGAGCGCGCTGCTGGCCGGCGGCCTGACGATCACGACGACGCTGGACCCCAAGGCGCAGGCTTCGGCGCAGCGGGCGGCCGAGGAGCACGTCCCACCGGCCGACACGTTCCGCGGGGAGGACTACGGCGCGGCCGTCGCCGTCGACGTCGTCGAGCCGGGGACGGGCGCCATCAAGGCCATGGCCGTCAACCGGCGCTACTCCGACGCGCCGGCGTCCTACAACACCAAGGTCAACCTGGCGACCGGCGGCTCCAGCGGCTTCCAGGGCGGGTCGACCTTCAAGGCCTTCGTCCTCGCCGACGCCCTGCGGCAGGGCTTCCCGCTGAGCTTCTCGCTCTACTCGCCGCAGAAGTACGAGTCGCCCGTCTTCGACGAGTACCCCGGTGGCCCGCCGTACTCCCCGAGCAACGCCGGTGACAGCGAGTCGGGCACGTTCGACATGGAGACCGGCACCCACCACTCGGTCAACACCTACTTCGTCCAGCTCGAGGAGCGCACCGGCGTCGAGGGACCCGCCTCGCTCGCCGAGTCGATGGGCGTGCGGCAGTTCGCGAAGGGCACGCCGTCGGCGCCGCTGAACCGGGGCGGGTCCTTCGTGCTCGGCGGCAACGACGTCAGCCCGCTGGCGATGGCCGGGGCCTACGCGACCTTCGCGGCACGCGGCCTGTACTGCCCGCCGCGAGCGGTCACCTCGATCACGGACGCGTCCGGCGCCGAGCTGGCGCTGCCCGCGCAGAAGTGCGACCAGGTGCTCGAGCAGCCGATCGCCGACACGGTCAACGCCGTGCTGCGCGGCGTCGTCACCGGCGGCAGCACCGGCAGCACCGGCCAGGGCGCGGCGATCGGCCGTCCGGCCGCCGGCAAGACCGGCACGACCAACGGCTCCAAGGCCGCCTGGTTCGTCGGCTACACGCCGCAGCTGGCCACCGCGGTGTGGATCGGTGACCCGGGCGCCCCCGGCCGCAGCGTCAAGGAGATGGTCGACGTCCGCATCAACGGGCGGTTCTACAACCAGGTCTACGGCGGGACCATCCCGGCCACGATCTTCCGCGACACCATGCGGTCGGCGCTCGAGGGCGTCGAGGAGCGCAGCTTCGAGCGGGCGCCGAGCCTGCGCGACCGCCGCGCGGACGTCCGCGTGCCGTCCGTCGCCGGGCTGGGGATCGAGGAGGCCGAGCGCGTGCTCATCCAGGCCGGGCTGTCGGTCGCCGACGGCGGCCGGGTGTCGGGCACGCGCTCCTACCGCGGGACCGCCGCCTACACCGTGCCGCGCGCCGGACGCCAGGTCGACGTCGGCGACACGGTCACGCTGTACGAGGGCAGCCGCCGCTGAGCGTCGCCGCTGCGGCGCGTGCAGCAGGTCAGCCGGCCGGTCAGGTCAGCCGGTCAGGTCAGCCGGTCAGGGCCGCCCGCACGGCCGCGGCGACCCGGCCGCCCTCCGCCCGACCGGCGACCTGCGGACCGACGGCCTTCATGACGACGCCCATCCCGGTCGGGCCGCTGGCGCCGGTGGAGGCCACCGCCGTGGCGACCAGCGCGGCGAGCTCCTCGTCCGACAGCTGCGCGGGCAGGTAGTCCGACAGGACCTCCTCCTCCGCCAGCTCGCGCGCGGCGCGGTCCTGCGCCCCGCCGCTGCGGAACGCCTCGGCGGCCTCCCGCCGCTTCTTGGCCTCGCGGGTGACGACCCTGAGCTCCTCGTCGTCGGACAGCGCCCGCGCTGCCTTGCCGGCGACCTCCTCCGTGCCGATCGCGGTGAGCACCATGCGCAGCGTCGCCGTGCGCAGCTCGTCCCGCGCCTTCATCGAGGTGGTGAGGTCGGCCTTCAGCCGGTCCTTGAGCTGGCCCATGCGACTGCAGGCTAGTCCGCGCGGCGGTCCCGGTGACCTACGTTGTCGCGGTGCGCGCAGCCCCCTTCCTGGCAGCGGCGGCGGCCTGGCCGTTCGTCGAGCCGCTGCTGCCGGTGCTGCGCCGGGTCCGGGTGCCGGTGCTCCCCGCCGGCTCGGCGCCGATGACCGTCCTGCACCTGTCCGACCTGCACCTGCTGCCGCGGCACACCCGCCGCGCGGCGTGGGTCCGCCGCCTCGCACGGCTGCGGCCCGACCTCGTCGTCTCGACCGGCGACCACGTGTCGTCCGCCCGCAGCGTGCCGCTGCTCGTCGAGACGCTCGGCGCGCTGACCGCGGGCGGCACGCCCGGCGTGTTCGTCCCCGGCAACAACGACTACTTCACCCCGGCGCGGCCCCGGCTGACCGGCTACCTGCACGACGGCCCGCCGCGGCCACGGCGTCCCGACCTCGACTGGGCCGGCACCGCCCGGCGCCTCGAGCAGACCGGCTGGACCGACCTGACCCACCGCTCGACCGTGCTGCGGGTGGCGGGCCGCGACGTCGTCCTCACCGGCACCGACGACGCCCACCTGCGCCGCGACCGCTACGACCGGGTGGCCGGTCCGGTCGAGGCGCTGGCCGTCGGCGTCACCCACACGCCGCAGCGGGCGCTCCTGCGCGCGTTCGCCGACGACGGCTACCCGCTGGTGCTGGCCGGGCACACGCACGGCGGCCAGCTGCGCCTGCCCGGCCTCGGTCCGCTCGTCACCAACTGCGACCTCGAGCGCCCCCGGGCCCGCGGCCTGTCACCGCTCGTCCCCGGCCGGCCGGGAGGGTGGCTGCACGTGAGCGCCGGCCTCGGCACCGGCCCGTACACGCCCGTGCGGCTGGGCTGCCGGCCGGAGGCCACCGTCCTGACGCTCGTCGAGCGCTCCTGACGACGTCCGGTAGGCTTCGGTCTGCACGGTCTCGGGGTGTGGCGCAGCTTGGTAGCGCGCTGCGTTCGGGACGCAGAGGTCGCAGGTTCAAATCCTGTCACCCCGACCAGCCTCCGCCTCGGCGGGGGACGGCGGTCCCGAGGAGGGCACCGGCGAGAGCCGGTGCCCTTCGCCGTGCCCCCACCGTCCTGGGCGACGGCGCGCAGGCGACGGCGTGCGGGAGACTGCCCGGGTGACCGTGTCGCCAGGACTGCCCGCCGACCTGCCCCGCTGGGAGCGCCGCCTGCGCGCGCCGCGCGTCAGCCTGCCCGAGTGGGCACTGCACGCGCCCGACCGCTGCCTCTACGTCTCGAACGCCAGCGGCACCTTCGAGCTCTACGCGTGGGACCGCGCCACCGGCGCCACCCGGCAGGTCACCGACCGCCCGCAGGGGACCAGCGACGGGGCGCTGTCGCCGGACGGTGAGCAGGTCTGGTGGTTCGACGACACCGACGGCGACGAGTTCGGCACCTGGCGCCGGCAGCCGTTCGGCGGCGGCGCCGACGAGGACGCCGCGCCGGGCGTGCCCGCCGGCTACGCCGCCGGTCTCGAGCTCGGGCAGGGCCTGTCCCTCGTCGGCACGGCCGGCGACGACGGCTCGGCGGTGCACGTCGTGCGGCCCGGCAGCCCCGCCTCGCTGCTCTACTCGTCGCAGCACGACGCCGACCTCGCCGGCCTGTCCGCCGACGAGGAGCTCGCCGTCCTCGAGCACTCCGAGCACGGCGACAGCCGCCACCGCGCCCTGCGGGTCGTGCGCACCGCCGACGGGGCGACGGTCTGGGAGCGGTGGGACGGCGAGGGCATCGGGCTGTCGGCGGTCGGCTTCTCGCCCGTGCCCGGCGACCGGCGCCTGCTCGCCGTCCACGAGCGCGAGGGGCGCCAGCTGCCCTTCGTCGTCGACCCCGACACGGGGCAGGAGACCTCTCCCGACCTGGGCGCCCTGACCGGCGACCTCGAGGCCGACTGGTACGCCGACGGCGGCGCGCTGCTGGTCCGGCGTGAGGCCTCGGGCCGGTCGACGCTGCACCGCGTCGAGCTCGACGGCCGGACGACCGACCTGCCCGTGCCGGTCGGCACCGTCGGGGACGCCACCGCGCGGCCCGACGGCGACGTCGAGTTCTCCTGGTCGTCCTCGGCGGCACCGACCGTCATCCGCTCGACGAGCGGCGCGGTGGTGCTCGCGCCGCCGGGCGAGCCGGCGCCACCGTCGGTGCCGCTGCGCGACGCCTTCGTCGACGGACCGGGCGGGCAGGTACACGCCCTCGTGGCCGTGCCGCCCGGCGAGGGGCCGTTCCCGACGGTGTTCCTGCTGCACGGCGGTCCGACCTGGCAGGACAGCGACGCCTTCGCCGCCGACCGGGCCGCCTACGTCGACCTCGGCTGCGCGGTCGTGCACGTCAACTACCGCGGGTCCACCGGCTACGGCACCGCCTGGCGCGACGCGCTCACCGGCCGCCCCGGCCTCACCGAGCTCGAGGACGTCGCCGCGGTGCACGACTGGGCGCTCGCGAGCGGCCTGGCCGACCCGGCGCGCACGGCGGTCGCCGGCGGCTCCTGGGGCGGCTACCTGACGCTGCTGGCCCTCGGCACCCAGCCCGAGCGCTGGACCTGCGGCGTCGCAGCCGTGCCGGTCGCCGACTACCTCGCCGCCTACGACGACGAGATGGAGCCGATGCGCGCGTTCGACCGCTCGCTGTTCGGCGGCTCACCCGACGAGGTGCGCGACCGCTACGAGCGCTGCTCGCCGCTGACGTACGTCGACCAGGTGCGGGTGCCCGTCCTGGTCCTCGCCGGCGCCAACGACCCGCGCTGCCCGATCCGCCAGATCGACAACTGGCTCACCGCGGCGCAGGAGCACGGCACAGCGGTCGAGGTCTACCGCTTCGACGCCGGTCACGGCTCGCTCGTGGTCGACGAGCGGGTGCGCCAGCTGCGCACGGAGCTGACGTTCGTCGCCAGCCGGCTGGGGCTGCCGAGCCCGGACTGAGCCGGCGTCAGGCGGTCGGCGTCGGGCTGGGTGCCGGAGGCGACGCCGGCGACTGCGGCGCCACCGTGGCCTGATCGTCCTCGTCCTCGCCCTCGTCGTCCTCGGGCGGCTCGGTCTCCTCCGGCTCCTGCGGCTCGGGGGTCTCGCTCTCCTGCGGAGGCTCGGTCTCCTCCGGCTCCTCGGACGGCTCCGGCTCCGGCGTCGGCGTCGGCGTGGGGGTGGGGGTCGGGGACGGCGTCGGCGACTCGGTCTGCTCGGGCGTCGGCGTCGGGGTCGGCTCCACCGGTTCGAGGTCGGCGGCGCGGGCCTGGACGGCTTGCGCGGCCTCGCGCACGGGCGCGGCCTGAGCGTCGGTCAGCTCCCCGCTGCCGACCTGCTCGCGCAGGGTGGCGAGCAGGTCCGCGACGGCGTCGCGCACGGCGTCGGCGTCCGAGTCGTTGGCCGCCGCCAGGACGGCTCGGACGTCCTCGCGGACCTCGGCCTCCGGGTTCGAGGCGCAGCCGCTCAGCAGCAGCAGTCCGAGCGGCAGGGCCAGCAGCCGGGTCCTCACGACCCCACCTCCAACCGCTCCGTGCTCTCGCGCAGCCGCTCCAGGTCTGTCCGCAGCTGGTCCGGCAGCTGCTCGCTCACCTGCGGCAGCTCGACGACCGGCACCTCGCGGTTCGCCAGCGCGTAGGCCCCGGCGGCCAGGACCCCGACGAGCAGCAGCAGCGCCAGGACGTACGGCGCGGCGCTGCGGCGAGGCGGCGGCGCAGGAGCCGGGCGCGCGGCGGCCGGGGGCGGGGGCGCGTACGCCTCGGCGACCCGGGTGCGCGGCAGGGCGGTCGTGCGCTCGACCGCCGGGGGCGCGGCCAGGACGGTCGTGGCCGAACTCCCGGCGACGATCTGCCCCAGGTCGACGGCGGCCTGCGCCGGCGTCGGCCGGGCCGAGGGATCGCGGGCGGTCATGGCGCGCAGCAGGCCCGGCCAGCCGGCCGGCAGGGTGGCCGGCACCTGCGGGGCGCGCTGCAGCCGGGCGAGCGCGACCTCGACGGTGCTGCCGGCGTACTCGCGCTGCCCGGTCAGGCACTCGAGCAGCACCAGGCCGAGGGCGTAGACGTCGGCGGGCGGCCCGACCGGCTCGCCGGCGACCTGCTCGGGGGCGAGGTAGGACGCCGTGCCGACCATCATCCCGGTGCTCGTGACGCGCGCCGCGTCGACGAGACGGGCGATGCCGAAGTCGGTCAGGCGCACGCGACCGTCGCGCCCGACCAGGATGTTCGCCGGCTTCACGTCGCGGTGGAGCAGCCCCTGTCCGTGGACGTAGGCGAGCGCCTCCGCGATCGAGCGGCCGACCGCTGCGGCGCGCTCGGAGGCGAGCGGGCCGCGCTTGAGGGTGTCGGCCAGGGTCTCGCCCTCGACGAGCTCCATGACGACCCAGGGCCGGCCCCGCTCGTCGCTGCCGGCGTCGTAGACCGGCACGAGTCCGGGGTGGTTGAGGCGCGCCAGCAGCCGGGCCTCCTCACCCGCCCGCGCGGCGCTCTCGTCGGTCGGGACCGTCACGAGCTTCAGCGCGACGTCGCGGGCGAGCGCCTCGTCCTCGGCCCGCCAGACCTCGGCCGTGCCGCCTCGACCCAGCAGCGTCTGGAGCCGGTAGCGGGATGCCACCACGACGGGCGCGCCCGCGCCCGACGGCATCGCCTGGGTCGGGTCGGTCATGGGGCCAGGGACAGCGCGGGCGACGAGGCGGGTGACAGCGTGCCCGCGAGCAGCTCGGCGATCTGCACCGCGTTGAGCGCCGCGCCCTTGCGCAGGTTGTCGTTGCTGACGAACAGCGCGAGCCCGTTCGGCCCGTCCTGCCGCAGGCGTCCGACCAGGCTCGGGTCGCGACCGGCGGCCCGCAGCGGCGTCGGGACGTCGCAGAGCTCGACGCCGGGCGCGTCGCGCAGCAGCTCGGTGGCCGTCGCCACCGACATCGGCCGGGCGAACTCCACGTTGAGCGACAGCGAGTGGCCGGTGAAGACCGGCACGCGCACGCACGTGCCGGACACCCGCAGGTCGGGGATGCCGAGGATCTTGCGGCTCTCGTTGCGGAGCTTGTGCTCCTCGTCGGTCTCGAACGAGCCGTCGTCCACCACCGAGCCGGCGAGCGGCAGGACGTTGAAGGCGATCGGCGCGACGTACTTCTGCGGCTGCGGGAAGGCGACCGCCGAGCCGTCGTGGACGAGGCCGGTCGCCTGCTGCACGGTCGCACGCGCCTGCCCGTCGAGCTCCTCGACGCCGGCCAGCCCGCTGCCGGACACCGCCTGGTAGGTGCTCGCGACGATCCGGACCAGGCCGGCCGCGTCGTGCAGCGGCTTGAGGACCGGCATCGCCGCCATGGTCGTGCAGTTGGGGTTGGCCACGATGCCCTTGCGCACCTCGGCGAGCGCCTGCGGGTTGACCTCGCTGACGACCAGCGGGACGTCGGGGTCCATGCGCCAGGCCGAGGAGTTGTCGACGACGGTCGCACCGGCGGCGGCGAAGCGGGGGGCGAGCTGCTTGCTCGTCCCGCCGCCCGCGCTGAAGATCGCGATGTCCAGCCCGCTCGGGTCGGCGGTCGAGGCGTCCTCGACGACGACGTCGCGGTCGCCGCAGCGCAGGGTGGAGCCTGCCGAGCGGGCGCTCGCGAACAGCCGCAGCTCGGCCAGCGGGAACGCGCGCTCGGCCAGCAGCCGCAGGACCACGGCGCCGACCTGCCCGGTCGCGCCGACCACGCCCAGGCGCACGCCCCCGCCCGTGCCGCCGGTCATCGGCCCGTCCCGCCGTAGACGGTCGCCGTCTCGCCCTCGGCGGCGCCGAGCTCGAAGGCCTCGTGCACGGCGCGCACCGCGGACGGCACGTCGGTGTCGCGGCAGACCACCGAGATGCGGATCTCGGAGGTGCTGATCGCCTCGGCGTTGATGCCGCCCTGGCTGAGCGCCTCGAAGAAGGTGGCGGTGACGCCGGGGTGGCTCTTCATGCCGGCGCCGACCAGCGACACCTTGCCGATGTGCTCGTCGGACAGCAGCGCGTCGAAGCCGACCGTCGCCTGCAGCTTGGCCAGTGCGGTCATCGCCGTGGCGAGGTCGCTCGTGGGCAGCGTGAAGGAGATGTCGGTGCGGCCGGTCGCACCCGAGACGTTCTGCACGATCATGTCGATGTTGACCTCGGCATCCGCCACCGAGCGGAAGATGGCCGCCGCCTCACCCGGCTTGTCGGGCACCCCGACGACAGTGACCCGTGCCTCGGTGAGGTCGTGGGCGACCCCGCTGATGATGGCCTGCTCCATCGGCGCTCCTGTGATCGACGTGCCGGGCTTGCTCGAGAACGACGAGCGCACGACCAGCGGCACGCCGTAGCGGCGCGCGTACTCGACGCACCGCAGGTGGAGGATCTTGGCGCCGGAGGCGGCGAGCTCGAGCATCTCCTCGTACGACACGTTCGGCAGCTGCCGCGCGTCGGGGACGATGCGGGGGTCGGCGGAGTAGACGCCGTCCACGTCGGTGCAGATCTCGCAGACCTCGGCGCCGAGCGCCGCCGCCAGCGCGACGGCGGTGGTGTCGGACCCGCCGCGGCCGAGCGTGGTGATGTCCTTGGTGTCCTGGCTGACGCCCTGGAAGCCCGCGACGATCGCGACGTGCCCGGCCGCCAGCGCCTCGGAGATGCGACCGGGCGTGACGTCGATGATCCGCGCCTTGCCGTGCACCGAGTCGGTGATGACGCCGGCCTGGCTGCCCGTGAACGAGCGCGCCGACAGCCCGAGCGACTGGATGGCCATCGCCAGCAGCGCCATCGAGATGCGCTCGCCGGCGGTGAGCAGCATGTCGAGCTCGCGGCCGGGCGGCAGCGGCGACACCTGCTGCGCGAGCTCGAGCAGCTCGTCCGTGGTGTCGCCCATCGCACTGACCACGACGCACACGTCGTTCCCGGCCTTGCGGGTGGCCACGATGCGCTCGGCGACCCGCTTGATGCGCTCGGCGTCGGACACCGACGAGCCGCCGTACTTCTGCACCACCAGGCCCATGGGCGCCGAGTCTAACGGGGCAGGGGCGGTCAGCCGGTGCGGCGCGGGCGGCCGGTGCGGCGGCGCGCACACGGTGGCAGCGGGCGGGCCGCTACGTCGTGGTCGGTGGCCGCCGCTGGCGGGCCACCGACCCGGCGGTGCCCGAGGAGGTCGCCTCGGCACTGCGCCACGAGCTGATGAGCGCCCGGCGGGCCGTCGGTGCAGCCCTGCGCAGCGGGGACGGGGACGCCGAGCGCGCCGCCCGTGCCCGGGTGCACCGCGCGAAGACGGCGCTCGGCGAGCGCGGCACGCCGTGGTGGGAGCAGAGCCTCGAGGAGCGCCGCACCCGGTGGGAGGCCGGGCTGCCCTGACCGGCGCCGATCGCGGCGGGCGCAGCCCGTCAGACGCCCTCGGGGAGCTCCTCCGGCACGGCGTCGAGGCGCACGTGGGCGACGATGCTCTGCAGCGCCCGCAGCGCCGCGCCGGCCGCGCCGCCCCAGCTGTTGAGGTAGGTGTACTGCCACCACCACAGCGCCTCGCGTCCGCGGCCCGCGTCGTAGTGCTGCAGGCCGCGCAGCAGGTCCTGCCCCATGTCGGCGAGGTCGTCCGACATCCGGTACGGCACCGGGGGCTCGTCGCCGTACGGGTCGAACACCTCGACGTAGGCGTCGACCGGGTCGAGCTGGCTCGCGAGCCCCTGCCGGACCAGGTCGAGGTCCGGCGAGTGCTCGAGCACCGGCTCGACGTTGCTGTCGAGGATGACGTCGGTGCGCGCGCCGAGGTGCGCGCCGGCGACGCACATCTGCGCGACGTCGAGCAGCAGCAGGGCCACGGCCTGGCTGCCGGCGCCGCCGGCGGCGACGAGGTCCAGCGTCTCGAGGAACGACCGCGCGTCGCGCGCGATGTCGGTCGCGAGCTGCAGGTCCTGGGAGGGCTCAGACATCCACCTGTCTCCGTCCTTCGAAGGCTCGGCCGAGGGTGACCTCGTCCGCGTACTCGAGGTCGCCGCCGACCGGCAGGCCGCTGGCCAGCCGGGTGATGCGCAGCCCCATGGGTCCGAACATCCGGGCGAGGTAGGTGGCGGTCGCCTCCCCCTCGAGGTTGGGGTCGGTGGCGAGGATCAGCTCGGTCACCGACCCGTCCTGCAGCCGCACCATGAGCTCGCGCACCCGCAGGTCGTCAGGGCCGACGCCCTCGATGGGGCTGATCGCCCCGCCGAGCACGTGGTAGCGCCCGCGGAACTCCCGGGTGCGCTCGATCGCGACGACGTCCTTGGGCTCCTCGACCACGCAGATCACCGCCAGGTCGCGTCGCGGGTCGCGGCAGACCCGGCACTCCTCCTGCTCGCTGACGTTGAAGCAGACCCGGCAGAAGCGCACCTTGGACTGCACCTCGGTGAGGGCGTGCACGAGCCGCCGCACGTCGGTGGGGTCGGCGGCCAGCAGGTGGAACGCGATGCGCTGCGCGCTCTTGGGACCCACGCCGGGCAGCTGGCCCAGCTCGTCGATGAGGTCCTGGACGGCGCCCTCGTACATGCGGCGGGAGCTACATGCCGGGCAGGCCGAGGCCGCCCAGTCCGCCGGCGAGCGGGCCCATCGTGGTCTGCTGCAGCTCGGCGGCGTTGGTGGCCGCGTCGCGGATCGCCGCGACGACGAGGTCCTCGAGGCTCTCGACGTCGTCCGGGTCGACCGCCTGCGGGTCGATCTTCACGGAGACGACGTCGCCGGAGCCGGTCACGACCGCGGTGACGAGCCCGCCGCCCGCAGTGCCGGTCACCTCGGTCTCGGCCAGCTTGCTCTGCGCCTCCACGAGCTGCTGCTGCATCTTCTGCGCCTGCTTCATCAGCTGCTGCATGTTGGGCTGTCCACCGGGACCGGACATGGTGCCTGCCTTCTGGTCGCGTGCTCGCTCGAGGGGTCGAGAGGGAGCGTACGGGGACCGCGCGCCCGTCGCGTCCTGCGGCCGGCGCGGCCGAGGTGGCCGGGACGTCGGACGTCCGCGCCGCGCACGACGCGCTGGAGCGCGCTCCGCCCGGCCATCGGCATGATCGCCGTAGGACACGTCGGCGTGTCCGGCGTGATCATGCCGATCGGTCGTCTGCCACCACCTGGGGCGCCTGCCACCGGACCGGTGCCTGTCCCGGCAGAGCTGGGCTGGGCTGGGCTGTCAGTCGCCGCCGGACGTGCTGACCACGCGGCCGCCGAGCTGGCTCTGCACGAGGCGCAGTGCCGCGTCCTCGCCGCGCACGTCGTCGCGAGGTGCCGGCGCGTCCGGGTCCTCCGGCACGGCCTCGTCGCCGGGCGCGAAGTCGGCGTACGGCGGTGCCGCCGCGGCGGGGGACGGCGCACCGGCCGCAGCGGCCGGCCGCGCGTGCGAGGGCAGGCTCCCGTGCAGCACGCACGACAGCTCGAAGGCGGCGCCGAGGGTCTCCGACAGCGCCTCCCTGAGGACGTCCGGACCGGTGCTGGCCTGGAACTGCCGCAGGATCGGCGCGTGCTGGAAGGCCAGCACCAGGCGCTGGCCCTCGACGCCCGAGACCGTCGCGTCGGCGAGCTGGGCGTGAGCGGTGCGCTTGCGGCTCTTGACCGCGGCGAGCACCTCGTCCCACGACTGGCGCAGTGCCGCGGCGTCCAGGCCGCCGGAGGCGGGACCGTCAGTGGGCGCCGGCGGCGCAGCCGGCTCGCTGCGCGCCGGCGTACGGGCCGACCCGAGGGGCGCCGGCGTCGGCCACGCCTCGGGCGCGGGCGGCGGCTCCGGCGCCTGCCGTGGGGGACGCAGGGCGGGCGGGGCGTCGGGTCGGGCGGGCGCCGCCGGTGGCCGGGCCGCCGGCAGGGGCGCGTCGCCGTGGACGGCGTCGGCAGCCGTGCGGGGCGGACCGCCCTGCGCCTCGGGCCGGGCGGGCGGCGTCGGCCGCGACGTCGGCAGCGGAGGCGGACCGGTCGGTCCCGCCGGGGCGGCGCCGATCTCGAGCCGCCGCTCGAGCCGCTCGAGCCGGGCGAGCAGGGCGCTGTCGTCGTCGGAGGCGGCGGGCAGCAGGACCCGCGCGCAGACGAGCTCGAGCAGCAACCGGGGAGCGGTCTTGCCACGCATCTCCACCAGACCGGCGTGGAACAGGTCCGCCGCCCGCGACAGCCCGGCCGTGCCCATGGCGGTGGCCTGCCGGCCCATCCGCTCGAGCTGGTCGTCGGGGCAGTCCAGCAGGCCGGTGGTGCCGGCGTCGGGCACCGCGTCGAGGACGATGAGGTCGCGCAGGCGCTCGAGCACGTCGGTCACGAAGCGCTGCGGGTCGTGGCCGCCCTCCATGACCTGCTCGAGCAGGCCGTAGACCGCGGCGGCGTCGTGGGCGGCGAACGCGTCGACGATGCCGTCGAGCAGCGTGTCGGGCGTGACGCCGAGCAGCCCGGCGGCGCCCTCGCGCGTGACCCCGTCGGGGCCCGCCGACGCGAGCACCTGGTCGAGGATCGACAGGCCGTCGCGCGCGGAGCCGGCCGCGGCGCGCACGACCAGCGGCAGCACGCTGGCGTCGACCGCGATGCCCTCCGACGCGACGATCGAGCTGAGCAGCTCGGTGAGCGACCGCGGCGACATCAGCCGGAACGGGTAGTGGTGGGTGCGCGACCGGATGGTCTGCAGCACGCCCTCGGGCTCGGTCGTCGCGAAGACGAACTTCACGAACTCCGGCGGCTCCTCGACGAGCTTGAGCAGTGCGTTGAAGGCCGCCGTCGTGACCATGTGGGCCTCGTCGATGATGTAGACCTTGTAGCGGCTCGACACCGGTGCGAAGAACGCCCGTTCCCGCAGGTCACGGGCATCGTCGACGCCGTTGTGGGAAGCCGCGTCGATCTCGATGACGTCGAGCGAGCCGGGACCGTTGGGCGCCAGCGCGACGCAGGACTCGCAGGTGCCGCACGGGTCGGGCGTCGGCCCCTGCGCGCAGTTGAGGGAGCGCGCCATGATGCGTGCGCTCGAGGTCTTGCCGCAGCCGCGCGGGCCGCTGAACAGGTAGGCGTGCGAGATGCGCCCGTTCGTCAGCGCCTGGCGCAGCGGTCCGGTGACGTGGGACTGCCCGACGACCTCGGCGAAGCTGCCCGGCCGGTACTTGCGGTAGAGCGCCAGGCTCACGCTGCCCCCTGTTGTCCGGGCCCCCAGCACGGAGACGACGAAGGACCCCCCGCACACCCGCCCAGAGCCTGCCTGCCCTTGCTGCCTTCCGGCCCTGGGGGAGTTCAGCGGGATGGGCGCCGCACGAGGGGTCTGCGGTCGACCCTACCCGCCCGGGCGCTACCCCGGGGGCCGTCCCCTCGGCTAGTCTCTGGGCCGCACCACCCCTGGAGGATTCGCCTAGTTGGCCTATGGCGCACGCTTGGAAAGCGTGTTGGGGGCAACCCCTCGCGAGTTCGAATCTCGCATCCTCCGCACTCCGCCGGTCGCCACGGGCGCGCGACGCGTCACGCTGCGGCGGCGCCGCATCCGTAGCCTCTCGGCAGACGAACGCAGGGGCCACCTGCCGCACGAAGCACCTTGACCCGGGCTCGCGGACCGCCCCTCACGACCGCCCAGTCGAGGAGTTCCACCGTGCTCGCCGCTGCAAGCAGCACCTCGCCCACCCTGCCCGGGGTACGTGAGCCCGGACGGGTCGACGCCCTGGCGCGCGTCGGTGAGGTGACCGGCCCGGCGGACCCGGCCCTGGACCGAGTGGCGCGGCTCGCCGCCAGGCTGCTGTCCGCACCCGCGGCGTACGTGACGCTCGTCGGGGCCGACGAGCAGCGCTCACCGGGCGCCGCCGAGCTCGACCACACCGGCGCGCCGATGCGCCGGCTGCCGCTCGCGGACTCGATCTGCCAGTTCCAGGTCGCGACCGACGAACCGCTCGTCATCGACGACGCGCACGCGGACCCGCTCACCGAGCACAACCGCACCGTCCTCGACGGCACCGTCGGCTCGTACGCCGGCATGCCGCTGCGCAGTGCCGGTGGGCACGTGCTCGGATCGCTGTGCGTCGTGGACCGGACACCTCGCACCTGGGGTGCCGAGGAGCTGGAGCTCCTCGACGACCTCGCCGTCGTCGTCTCCACCGACATCGAGCACCGACTGGCGACGCGGCGCAGCGCGCAGGTCGAGGCCGGGGCCCGCCAGGTCCTCGACGCCTGGCGGCCGCACGCCGATGCCGTGGCCGGCCTGGTCGAGCTCGCGGAGCAGTCGGACGACCCGCGCCTGCAGCGCTCTGCCGCGCGGACTCGTGGCAGCACCGGCCTGCTGAGCACCGCGGCGACGAACCTCGGCCGCATGGCACAGGACCCGCCGTCGCAGGCGCGCTCGCAGGCCACCGTGGACCTGCGGCGCCTGCTGGAGCGTGCCGTCGACGGCGCGCGGCGGACCACCGGCACGTCGCTGCTCGACCTCGACCTGCCCGGCTCGCCGCTGCCCGTGCACTGCGACCCCGTGCGGATGGAGCAGGCGCTGGCCCACCTGCTCGTCTCGGCGCTGCACCACACCCCGAGCGGCAGGGTGCTGGCCGTCCGGCTGCGCGGCGGAGCGCCGTCGCCCGACGCCCGCCTGGAGCTGGTCGCGCCCACCACGCAGGTGCCGGCCGCCGAGCTCGCCCGCCTCGTCTCGCGCTTCGCGGCGGCGTACGACGTCGGCGGTTCGCCGACCGCACCAGCGGCCATGCGCATGCTGCGCGGGAGCGTGCAGGCGACCAGCGGTTCCGTCACGGGCTCCTGTTCGCCCGACGGCCTGGACTTCCGTGCCCGGTGGCACCTCGCGCAGGACGCGCCCCCGGTCATCGACCTGCGGTGATCCCCGTGGCCGCGCCGACGCCGGCGACCAGGTTCATCGCGGCGTAGACGCCGACGCCGGTCAGGCCCGCGCCCCACAGGGTCTTCTCCCACCCCTGGCGCTGGGCGTCGTTGGCGAGCAGCGCCGGCGCCATGAGCGTCATGACGGTGAGGCCGCGCCAGGGCACGTAGGCCCCGGAGGTGAGGGCGGACGCGGCGAGCTCGGCGCTCCACCCGACGATGGACCCGACGAGCACCATGGTGCTCAGCTTGCGCCGGCCGAACAGCAGCAGGCGCGGCATCAGCAGGTGGACGACGACGAACCACGTGACCAGTGCGACGGCGAGCGCGAAGGCCAGGTCGTACCAGCGCGGCGAGACGAGCGCGAGGTAGGCACCGGTGATGAAGCCGCCGGACCGCAGCTGCAGGCGGGCGAACACGAGCATCCCGATGCCGACGCTCGCCGCCGCGGCGAGGAAGAGCAGGTCGGCGGGGTAGCCGACGACCGGTGCCAGGCGCACCGGCCGGCTGGCGTCCAGCGGCGCGATGTCCAGCAGCGAGGAGTAGACGAAGACGAAGACGCCGAGCAGACCGGTCGTCGCGAGCACCGCCATGACCGTCTTCCCGGGTCCCTGGCGAGCCATGTCGTGGGCCAGGATCCCCGGCACCAGGAAGCCGATGCCCGACAGCCCGATCAGGACGGGGTCGAGCGCGCCGAGCTGTGAGGCGAGCACGCCGGTGAGCGAGACGACGCCCAGTCCGACCAGCACCTCGATCTCGAACTTGCGCCGGCCGTAGAGGATCGTGCGCCGCGCCAGGACCCTGGCGACCAGGAGGTGCGTCGCGCAGCCCGCGGCGACCGTCGCCGCGATGTACAGCGGCTGGGGCAGGTGGAGGGCGAGGTACGCGGGAACGATCGCGCCGCCGGTCGTGAGCTGGATGCGCTCGTAGAAGAGCATGCTGACGATGACGCCGGCGACCAGCGCAACCCGCACGACCTCCGGGCGGAACAGGTAGTCATGCATCTGGGCGCCGTGCGTCGGAGCGGTGCGCGGCCGCCCGGTGGAGGCGCTGGGTGCCTGGCGGCATGCGGGCGGGGTCCCGCGACTCCTCCAGCTCGCTGCGGTGGCTGTCGCCCTGCAGGTGCTCGAAGTGCTCGATCAGCAGCTCGGCCTGCTCGGTGTGGATGTTGACCATCCCGACGAGCACGCCCACAGGTCCCTCCACGAGATCCGCGATCTTCCGCAGGATCTGGTCGAGTGTGGGCTGGACGGTCTCCCCCATGAGGTGGACCTGCGACTCGGGGTAGCCGAGCTCCACCATCTTGCGGCTGACCTGCTCCTCGTAGGCGCCGAAGGTGATGACGTGGTCGAGGTACGGGGCGAGGTCGGTCGGGACCATCTGCGCGAACAGCTCGGCGCGGCGTCCCCGGTCGGCCCGGTTGTTGAGGACGCCCACCACCGTGGCGCCCTCGGGGAACTGCGCCTGCAGCGTCTCGAACGTGACGACGACGCTCTCGCGGTCGTTGGCCGCGAACATGGGGACCCACAGGATGCGCTTGCCGAGCACGTCGTAGGTGCGCAGCCGCACGATCCCGACGTCGGGCACCGACTTCCACATGCCTTGCAGCGCGGCTTCCCTGCGGATGCCGAGGTGCCGGGCGACGGCCAGGCCGATCGCCACGTTGTCCTTGAACTGCAGGTAGTCGAAGCCGCGCATGTCCTCGTCGTCCACGGCGGCCGCGTCGGCGTGGACCAGGCGGCTGCCCCGCTCCTCGGCGCGCTGCCGCAGCCGCGTGCGCAGGTGCGGGCGCTGCTCCGCGGTGATCAGGATGCCGTTCCTCGGCGTCGTGACGGCCATCGAGTCGGCGATCTGCTCGAGGGTCTCGCCCATCTCCTCCTGGTGGTCCTCGCGGACGTTGGTGATGACCGTGATGTCGGACCGGACCATGTAGTCCTGGGAGTACTGCTGGTACAGCGGCCGGACGGCCATGCACTCGATGACCAGCGCCTCCACGTCCTCGTCGACATGGGCTGCGACGACGTCGATCTGCTCGTTGATGGTCGCGGCGCCACGCCGGAAGACGGGTGTCTCCTCGCCGTAGCGCCCGATGACGCGAGCGGCGCTGCCGGTCGTCTTCGCGATGGTGACGTAGCCGCCCTCGCGCAGGACCCCTGCGAGCAGCCGAGTGACCGTCGACTTGCCCCTGATGCCGTTGACGTGCACCCGCACCTCGAGCTGGTCCAGCCGCGACTGGTGTCCGGTCACCGACGAGCGCCAGTACGCGAGGAGCAGCACCGCCATGACCACGAGCAGGACGAGGCTGACGACGTCGACGGTCATGCGGTGCGGGCAGCGACCGTCGTCGCGGACGCCTCGGACGCGCCGCCCTCGTCGCGGACCGTCGCCTGCAGGGCGGCGAGCAACCGGTCAGCATCCGGCAGCTCGTCGGAGAGCGACACCAGACCCGCGTGCAGCTCCGCGCAGTCGACGAGGGAACGTCGCTCGTCCTGGTCGCGCACGGTGAAGCTGGCGCGCGCAGCCGCGTCCACGACAGGGCCGAGCAGCTCCCAGGCGGCGTGCTCGTCGGTCTCGGGCAGGATCGCGCCGACCTCCTCAGGGCTGAGGGCGAACGGCACCGCGGTGTCCGGCACGAGGCTCTCGACCAGCCGGGCGACGGTGCGGTGCAACGCGCTGCGACCGGCGCCGGAGACGTCGGGATCGGTCGCCTCGGCGGACACGAGCACCACGGTCAGGGGGCGTCCGTGGCGCCGTGCGCGCGTGATCTCCTCGTCGAGCCGCGCCAGTGCGAGCGGCGCAGGCAGCAGCCCGAGCGAGCCGAACGCCGGCTCGGCGTCGGCGAGCGCACGCACGGCGAGCGTCGGCCGCATGCGGACGCTGGCGACCCCGGTGGCCCAGCCCACCACGACGAGGCAGGAGCTCAGCGACGCCGCCAGCGCGAAGTCGGCAGTCGTCCAGTCGCCGCCGAGCCGGCGCGCGGCGATGACGGCGGCGGCCCCGACGAAGCCCGACACGATGCCGCCGAAGGCATCGGTCGCCATGGCACCCAGCAGCGTCAGCGCCAGTGCACCGAGCCCCCAGAGGGCGTACGTCCCCTCGCCCAGCGCGGCCAGACCGCCGGTGGTGCCGGCTGCCAGCAGCGCGCCCGTCACGCTGATGTGCTGGTCAGTCCAGTCCGTTGTCAGCCGGGCCACGCTCCGGACTCCTCTCGGTGAAGCGCAGACGTGCGGCGGCGAACAGGGCGAGGAAGGCCAGCACGCCGGCCACCCCCCGCACGAGCTCAGCGCCGCCCAGCTCGCCCACCGCTCCCCCGCTGCGCGTTGCACGCGTGTTGTTGTCGTCGCACCTACCCGAGCACGGCGTCCCTAGACTCCGCCGGCGACTCGGCCGGAAGGCGTCGGCGGCACGCAGGACCTCCCCGGCCTGCGGGTGAGGAGCGACCGCAGCGGCTGACCGGAGCAGCTGCCGTTGGGCCGACCGGCCCTGCGCACGCCGGTGCTCGGGCGCCGATGTCCGTGGAGTACGTCCACTCCACGAGGACCGGTGCCCCGATGCTCTCCGCGATCATGCGTTCCCGCCGTGCTGCGGCTGCGGCCCTCGGACCACTGGCGCTCTGCGTGCTGCTCGCGCCGTCGCAGGCGCTCGCGGCGAAGGACGGGACGAAGGGAGCGGTGAGCAGGCCGACGGCGGCGAGCAGCTGGACCTTCACGCGGGCCACCGCTCCCGCGAGGACCCTGGTCGAGGACGGCACCGGCACGACCGTCGCGACCTTCACGGACGGGTCGCGCTCGGTCGTGCTGACGGGACCGGTCCGGACGTTCGCCGAGTCGACGACCTCCGCCACGGTGCGCACCGCGAGCTGGGTCCGCCTGCTGCCGTCGCCGTCGACGGGCCAGGTCGACCAGTCCTGGCTGGCGTCGGCGCTGGCGGACCGCTCGCCCGACGTGCTGGCGACCGCCATGCAGTACGTCACCGGCGCCTCGACGACGCACGCCGCCGACCGGTCCCTGCTGTCCTCCGACGCCTCCTACGGCCCGCTCGTCGACGGCTCCCGCCAGGAGGGCTCTGACTGGAACGACTACCTGCAGGTGCGGGCGTCCTACGACGGTGCGACCGACTCCCCTGAGCCGTTGCAGGCCGGCTCGCTCGACTGCTCCGGCTTCGTGCGGATGGTCTTCGGAGCACGCTCGGGCTACCCGATGGTGCTGGCCCCGGACGGTGTCCGGCTGCCGAGGCGGGCCGTGCAGATGCACACGGGCGGCCCCGGGACGCTGGTGGTCGACGCTGCCACGCGTCCGACGAGCGTCTCGGCGCTGCTCGCCGGCGACTTGGTCCTGTTCGACGCGTCGACCGACGACGGGACCCTCGTGGACCACGTCGGCATCTACCTGGGCACGGACTCGGCCGGCTCACCGCGCTTCGTGTCGAGCCGCAAGACCGTCGACGGCCCGACGATGGGCGACGTGGGTGGGCGGTCCACCCTGTCCGGGACGGGGCTGTACGCCACGAGCCTGCGTGCGGTGCGCCGCCTCTGAGCCGTCGTCAGTCGCGGGGGACCGTCGCCCGGACCGCGTCGGCGACCGCCTCGACGAGGACCGCCGTGCGGTCGCGGTCGCTGCGGACGCGGCTCGACACCTCGAGGTGCACGAAGGCGGTGCCGGCCACCTCGGACGCCGCCCCCTGGACGTTGCTCCGGCCCTCGAGCGGGCCGCAGTCCGAACGCCAGACGCGGCACGTGCGCAGGCCGGCGTCGTCCAACCGGTCCGCCACCGCTCGGGCGAGCGGGGAGAGCTCGCTCGTGCCGGGGGAGACGATCACGTCGTGCGCCGGTGAGCTGTCGCTGGCGAAGCCGTGCACCTGCACCGCCGGTACGCGCCGGGCCGCCAGCTGCTCGTGCACGCGGGCGAACAGCGAGTCGCGCTGGTGGGCGACGTCCGCCCGACGGTCGTCCGAGTCGCGCCGGGCCCCGGCCACGAGCAGGTGCCCGGCCCTGACGGCCTCGGCCAGCTGCGCGCCGAGGTGCTCGGTGCGGAGGTCGGCTCTCGGGTGGGGGACCTCCACCGCGACGGCACGGCCGTCGGCGCGCACCGCGTACAAGCCCCAGCCGCGTCCGTCCGGCACCTCCTCGGGGACCACGAGGTCCACTCCGTCGGCGGGGGCCAGGCGGTAGCCGTGACGCTCGAGCAGGCGTCGGGCACGGTCGCGCTCACCGTCCGCCAGGGCCAGGACGCCGTCCGAGACGTCCTGCCGTGCCCGGCGGCCGGGCGCCTCGTAGCTGCCGCCGCCGTCCTGCTGCGAGGCGGCGACGAAGTCGAGGACGGCGCGCTCGAGGCCCGGCGGCCGGTCCCCGTCCGTCACACCGCAGGCGGCGAGGAGCACAGCACCCAGGAGCACGGTCGCGGCGCGCCGCCGTCGTGCACCGGGCACCAGCTCGACCTCTCCTGCGGTTGGGCTCCCAGTCTGCCCCCCGCTGCCCGGCGCGGCACGGCAGCGGTCAGGGCCGCAGCGCCGGCTGCTCGAAGTTCAGGCGCAGCAGCACCGACGGGTCGGCGATCGGCACCTCCCACACCGGACCGTCGCCGTCCGGGTCGATCGTGCGACCCGTGCGCAGGAACGTCGCGACCTGCGTCTGGCCCTGCAGCGCCGACGGGTGCGTCAGCGTGAGCAGGAAGCTGTGCGGGTTGGGCAGCTGCGGCGTCGCCTTGTCGTTGCGGAACAGGCTCACCCGGGAGAACAGGTCACCGGCGTCGGCGATCGTGTACGAGGACGGGTTCGGCACGGTCCGGTCGCCGTAGGCCACCTGGAGAATGACGCGCTCGTCGCGGATCAGCGGCGCGAAGGTCTCCGGACTGCCGGGACGGCTCGCCCAGACCGTCCGGGCGAGGAAGTCCTGGATGTCCAGCGCGCCGGGGACGGTCGCCGTCACCGGACCCTCGCCCTTGAGCGGCATCTGCTCCTGGAAGAAGTTGCGCGTGGGGTCCGCGCTGTTGAGCAGGCCCGCGGCCTGCAGCAGCGCGGTCTGGGTCGCCCGGAAGCCCCCGATCCGGACCAGCTCGGGCACCGGACCGCCGGGCACGCTGAGCACCGACCGGCTGACGGCGGGGTCGACGCCGGCGAGCATCGTCCCGTAGATGCCGCCGAAGCTGTGACCGAAGTAGGTGACGCCCTGACCGCTCAGCTCGGCGGTCCCGTCGTGGTCGAGGTCGGTGCCGCCCACCGAGCGGACGAGCGTCATGATGTCCGCGACCGTCTGGCGCAGGGCGTCGCGGCTGCCGATGGCGGTGGCGGCGCCGGTGGCCGACGAGCCCTCGGTGCTGCCGATCGCGAGGTCGGCATCGGCCTGGTCGACCCCGCGCCCGTACGCCGGCAGCGACGTGGTCGCCCCACCGCGCGTGATCTCCCACGTGCCGGCCGGACCGGAGCCGTGGCCCACGACGTCCGTCGCGATCGTCGCGAGACCGGCCGAGGCGTTGGCCACCGACGACAGGAAGACGTCGGTCACGGAGCGGCCGAAGCCGTGGCCGTAGACGGCGACCGGCCAGCCGCCGGCCGGCGCGGTGCCTGCGGGCAGGACGGCGATGAAGGGCAGCCGCTCGGCGCCGGTCGGCGACGGGCCGTCGCCCCCGGTCGGCGTCTGCGCGATCGTCACGTCGTCGCCCAGCCAGGACGGCGCCAGGTAGGAGCCGAAGACGTACGTCGCGCCCGAAGCGGCGAGCGGCAGCGGCACGTCGACGGGGGTGAGGCCCGTGCCGACGTCCTGGCGGAACTGCAGGGTCGTCCCGGCCGCCGGGAAGACCCCGTCGACGCTCAGTCCGCGCTCGACGATGCCGGCCTGCGTGAACGCCGAGCCCTCCTCGATCTGCTCCTGCAGGTCGAGCAGCCCGTCGGTCGCGCTCAGCGTGGTGAACACCGTGTGCGCCGCCTTGTTGGACGGTCCGCCCTGCACCCGCAGCCGGTAGGTGGTGCTGGGCGCCAGCTGCTCGGCGGGGTGGGCGTAGAGCGTGGAGGTCGCCGGGTCCCACACGACGCGGTCGACGCCGGTGCGGCTGCCGTCCTCGCCCTGCAGCGTGATGCGCTCCGCGGCCGTGGCCGGGTCGACCGCGCCGCTGAAGCGCACGGCCAGGCGCGGGTCGAGGTCGAAGCCGTCGAGGGAGTTGAGCTGCTGCACCAGGCCGCAGGCGACGGGCGTGCCGCAGGTCGCCGTCGGCAGGTCGACGCGGCGCCCGGTGAGCTGGCGGGGATCGGCCACCGTCAGCGCGTCGGTCGGGAACAGGGAGACGACATGCGGCTTGCCTGCGGCCGGCTTGCCGGCGGCGGGCTTGCCGACAGGGACGCCGGCCTTTCCGGCCGCGGCGCGGTCGGGCGGGGCGGCGAGGGCAGGACCGGCCGTCCCGGCCATGGTCGTCGTGAGGGCCAGGGCGCCCGCTGCGCATGCAGCCCGGCGTCCGGCCCGCGTGCGCAGCAGCACGGGCATCTCCATCGTCGGTGAGAGCGCCCCGACCACCTTCCGTGTGGGGCGCGTCACAACAGTAGGCACCCGATCGTGGTACCGCTGCACGGGGGCAGGCACTCGGTCGGATGGCACTCCTCGTTCCGGCACCCCTTCGGGCGTGAGCACACGGGAGGGCAGGTCAGCGCATCCGCAAGGATGGACGCCGTGACGCCCCACCTCCGGGTCGCAGTGCTCGGGCAGCTGCGCGCGAGCCGGGACGGCGAGCCCATCGACCTCGGCGGGCCGCGGCAGCGGGCGCTGCTGGCCAGGCTGGTCGCCGCGGGCGGGCACGTGGTCTCGACGGACCGGCTCATCGAAGACCTGTGGTCCGGCGAGCCCCCGCCCAAGGCGCTCGCGGCCCTGCAGGTGTACGTCTCGCGACTGCGGGGCGGCCTCGAACCGGCCCGGGCGCGGCGGGCCGCGGCCACCGTGCTGGTGAGCGCCGCCCCGGGCTACGGCCTCGCGCTGCCTCCGGAGGCGGTCGACGCCTGGCGCTTCGAGGCGCTGCTGCGCAGGGCGTCCGAGCAGAGCCCCGACTCCGCTCGAGCGAGCCTCGAGGAGGCGCTCGCCTGCTGGGACGGGCAGGCGTACGCCGAGTTCGGCGACGCGCCGTGGGTGAGCGTGGAGGTCGCCCGGCTCGAGGAGCTGCGTTCGACGGCGGTCGAGCAGCGCGCCGCACTGGAGCTGGCACGAGGACGAGCGGCCGAGCTCGTGGCCGACCTCGAGCAGCACCTGCGCGCACACCCGCTGCGCGAGGAGGCCGTGCGGCTGCTGGCGCTCGCGCTCTACCGCGCCGCCCGGCAGGCGGATGCGCTCGCCGTCCTGCGCGCGGCGCGCGAGCGGCTGGCCGACGAGCTCGGGCTCGACCCCGGACCGGCGCTGCGCGCGCTCGAGGCCGACGTGCTCGGCCAGTCGGCGGTGCTGGACGCCGCGCCGCCTGCCCGTGCCGTTGCCGCTGCCGCCGCCGCTGCGGCGACGCCCGACCGGACCGCCACGTCCGTCGGTCGCGTCGACGAGCTCCAGCGCCTGCGCTGCGCCGCGCAGGACGTGCTGACCGCAGGCTTGCGCCTGGTCTGGGTCGCCGCCGAGGCCGGCGGCGGCAAGACGACGCTCGTCGAGGTCCTGGCCGCCGAGGTGCAGGTGGCCGGCTGGCGGGTCGCGTGGGGACGCAGCCACGAGGTCGAGGGAGCGCCACCGGCGTGGGCCTGGAGCGAGGTCGCGGCCGCTCTCGGCCGGGCAGCGGCGGCGGGCGCCGAGCCCTTCACGCTCGCCCGCGACCTGGTCGCGCTGCTCGACGGCGTCAGCAAGGCGGCTCCGCTGCTGGTCGTCCTGGACGACGTGCACCGTGCCGACGAGCTCGCCCTCCAGCTGCTCAGGCAGGTCGCGCACGAGCTCGCCGAACGGCCGGTGCTGCTCGTCCTGACAACGCGGGCGACGGAGGAGGGCGACGAGCTCGGGATCACCCGCGCTGCGCTCGCGACCGTGACCGCCGGCCACCTGGAACTCGCCGGGCTGACGCCGACGGGGGTCGCGGCCCTCGCCCGGGAGTCGGGACTGGACGTCGACCCCGCCACGCTGGCCCTGCTGGTCGACCGCACCGGCGGCAACCCGCTGTTCGTCCGGGAGCTCGCCCGGCTGCTGGCCGCGGAGGGCCGGGGAAGCGCGCAGAGCGCCGTGCCCGCCGGGGTCCGAGACGTCCTGCGCCGGCGGCTCTCCCGGCTGCCCGACACCGCCCAGGCGGTGCTGCGCCAGGCCGCGGTGCTCGGCCGCGACGTGGACGTGGACGTGCTGCTCGAGATCGCCGGTCGGCCGGAGGACGACGTGCTCGACGCGCTCGAGGCCGCGGTCGTGACCGGCCTGCTGACCGAGCCGTCCCCGGGCAGGGTGCGGTTCGCGCACGCGCTGGTGTGCGACACCGTCTACGACGACACCCCGCTGCTGAGGCGGGTGCGCTGGCACACCGCGGCCCTGCGGGCGCTGCAGACCAGAGGCACAGACGTCTCCACCCTGGCGCACCACGCCCTCGCCGCGGCGACCCCGGCGACCGCCGAGCAGGCGCTCGCGCACGTGACGGTCGCGGCGCAGCGGTCGGTCGAGCTGTCGGCGCACGACCGGGCCGTCCGCGGGTGGCGGGACGCGCTCCGGCTGCACGAGCTGGCCGGCTCGAGCGACGAGCGCCGGCGGGTGGAGCTGCTCTGCTGCCTGGTGTCGGCCGAGGCCCACACCGGTGCAGGGCGGCGGGCGCGTGCCGCCTGGGTGCAGGCCGTCGCCCTGGCGCAGCGGCTCGCGGTGCCGGAGCTCCTCGTCCGCGCGCTCACCTGCTGGGACGCGCCCGTCGTCGACGCCCTGCGCGAGGACCGCGCCGTCGCCGGCGAGATGGCGGCGCCGCTGGAGGACGCGCTCGCCGACACGGCGCAGACGGACCCCGCGGTGCGCTGCCGGCTGCTGCTCGCCCTCGTCTACGAGGTGGAGGGGTTCGACGACGCGCGGGCCGGCGCCGCCGTGCGCGAGGCGCTCGAGGCGGCCCGCGTGACCTGCGACCCGAGCCTGCTGTTCCGCGCGCTCAACGCGAGGGTCTTCCTGGCCTCCGGCCCCACCGCCGAGCGCCTCGCCGACGTCGAGGAGCTGCAGGCGCTCGCCGCCGCGACGGGCAGCTCCGAGCTGCGGGGCCTCGCCGGATTCCACGCCTTCACCGCAGCGGCGGTCCGTGGCGACCTCGTCGCCGCCCAGCGCCACGTCGACCGGGCCCTCGAGGACGCCGGGTCCGGTCGCCTGGGCACCGTGCTGTCGGTCCTGTCGCAGTTCGCCGGCGTGCTCGCGGTCCTGCGCGGCGAGCTCGACCGGGCCGAGCAGGTCTACACATCGGTGTCGCGGCAGATGACCGAGCTCGGCGTGCTGCACGGCGAGTCCGCCGGCATGGTCGGCCGGGTCGTCGTCAACTTCAACCGCGGTGACCTGTCCGCGAGCCTGCCCGAGCTGCTCGAGCTGCGGGCCCGCGAGCCGTACGCCGCGCCCGATGTGACGGTGCTGGCGCTGCTCGACGCCGGCCGCGAAGACGACGCCCGCGAGGTCTGGCAACCCGGCGTGCCCGTGGCGCGCGGGCCCTACTGGCTCGGGCTCACCGCGACCCGAGGGCACGCGGCGCTGCGGCTCGAGGACCTCGTGGCGGCGCAGCAGGTCTACGACGCACTGCTCCCGCACGCGGGGCACCTGGCCGGCCTGGACGCCGGGGTGCTGACCTTCGGCTCCGTCGACGCGCTGCTCGCCGAGCTCGCGACGGCGCTGGGCGATGCGCACGCGGCCGAGCGCCACCGGGCCGGCGCCGACGCGCTGCAGGCCCGGGTCCGCGAGCAGCTCGACGAGCTGTTCGAGACCTAGGTCGCGCCCAGCGCGAGCTGCGCCCGGCGACGCTGGCGGCGCGCGACGAGGCCGTGCAGCAGGCCCATCAGCCGCGCCTGCACCGGCCCGAGCAGGCGCACCCGCTCCTCGTGGGTGGTCACCGCCCACGCCCGCGTCAGCTCGAAGGAGATCGGCAGGCCCGACTGTCCCGCGCGCCGCTCGACCGTCGCCCAGTCCTGCACCGACAGGTGCTCCTCGACCAGCGGGAGCACCATCCGCTCCTCCTCCGCGAGGTGCTCCACCAGCGCGTCCTGCAGGGCCGACAGCCGTCGGGCGAGCGCGGTCGCGGTCGACTCGTCCGCGGCCGCACCGAACGCCGTCGCCGCAGCCAGGACGCCGTCGAGGTCGAGGTCGGCGTGGTCGTCCCGCAGCTCGGTCAGGTCCAGGTGCGGACCGACCGCCCGCTCCAGCAGTGGCCAGAGCACGTCGTCCTCGACGCTGTGGTGGTGGTGCAGCGCCTCGATGACGTGGGCGACGTACGCCGCGAACGCCGTCGCGCGCCGCGGGTCGGAGGCGCCCGCTCTCGCGACCGCTCCGGCTGCGGCCGTGACGGCGGCGAGATCGGCGGTCAGGACGCGGTGGGCGATCAGCATCCCGATCGTGTCGGGCGTCCGGTCGGCCGGCGGGGACGGGTGGTGGACCTGGGTCATGGCTCTCCTCGGGTCGTGTCGTGGAAGTCGGAGCTGCTCCGGAACCGTGCGACACGCTGCGCCGACCGACTTGCAGCGCACTTGCAGCGACGCCTCAAGTGGCGGCCAAGAGCCCGTCCGCACCGTGTTCGGCATGACCACCACCACGACGCCACCTCCCGTCCGCCGACCCGCCCCGCCCGACGCACACTCGGCTCAGCGCCTACGAGCGCTGACCCTCGTCGGGGGCGGCGTCGCGTTCGCCGTCGGCAACCTGCTGCACCCGCTCGAGCACAGCGACGCGGCCATGGGCGTCGCGACCTGGGAGGCGGCCCACCTCGTCTACGCGCTCGGCTGCGTCCTCATCGCCGCAGGCATCGGTGCGCTGCGCCCCCGGCTCGGCCACCTGCGAGCCGGACGGCTGGCGCTCGGCCTGACCTGGCTGGGCGTGGTGATGGTCATTCCGACCGCCTACGTGGAGGTCTACATCGCACCCGCGATCGGCCAGGAGCGCACGACCGGCATCGACGAGTCCGCCGTCCTGTGGGGCCTCGCGACCTTCGTGCCGTACGCCGCCGGCCCTGCCCTGCTCGCCTTCGTCGGCCTGCGACACCGCCTGTTCCCGCGCCTGCTCTGCGCCGGCCTGGTGCTGCAGCTCGTGCTCGTGCTCCTGCTGCCGGGACTGCCCGGCAAGGAGGGCGTCTGGCTCATCCCGGCGACGGCCCTGCTCGGCCTGTCGCTGGCATGGGCCGGCTGGCTCAGCCGCTCCGACCGCTGACCGTCGCGGACGTCGTGCAGAGCGCGGAACCGCTGCCGAGCGGCGGACACGCCAATCGACATCCGTCCTCACGCGGTGGTCGTCGAGGTCAGCTCAGCCGCTCGAGCAGGTGGACCTCGACCGTGTCGCCGACCTGCTTGCCCAGCGCGCTGCGCAGCGGCGCGGCGACCGGGAGCTTGTGCGTCCCGTCCCCCAGCGCCATCAACGCGCTGGTGAACGGTGTTCCGTCCATGGTGCCCCGCACCTTGACGAGCCCGCGGGTGCCGAACAGCGCGGCCGATCCCGGCATGACCAGGTAGGTCCACCCGCCCTTCGCGGGGCTCTTCTGCAGCGTCCCGGTGAAGCGTTCGTCCATGCGGTCCTCCTGGGTCGGTGCGGGCGTCCGTGCCTCCGTCGGCCCTCCGTACGTCAGACCGGCCGGCTCTGCCGTCCTCATCGGTCCGCAGACGTCGGGCCCCTGCTGCTCGACCGGGACAGCGTCCAGCCACCGTCCGCAGGACACGGCTGTACGTGCTGTCGCAGGACTCCAGAGATCCAGGCGACCTTCGCCCCGTCGCTGAGGTGGCCGGTCTGCCGGCCAAGGGCCCCGTCCACGATCCCGACAGGGCCCTTGCACAGGGTCTGACCTGCGGCCCTACCAGGCAGCTTGGCGGTGGCGGTGGGATTTGAACAAGATCCAATAGGGGCGCCACCCTGACGTCGGGTGCCTGCACATGCCGTCTGACCTGCGGTTCTCTTCCTTCTCGTGTTGCTGCGTCGTCTCAGCGATCAGGGCCTGTCAGGCCGTGTGCTGGCGATCCGCTGGCGGCTGGCCGGCCTACGCGGCACCTCCCCGCA